>VOFJ01003498.1_pt1 | contig 146231 bp, 123 predicted proteins | sample 5384081 | NCBI WGS metagenome assembly VOFJ01 (sample SAMN12384729, study PRJNA508395) | human gut metagenome | isolation source: healthy gut I | host: Homo sapiens
GCCCACCAACCGATACGGAACACCACCAAGGCGATAAGTATGATGATTTTGTCTATTCCCACGATGACGCACCCGATGTCAGCGACGTGAACCACAACTTCGCCGCATCCTTTTCCATGCTCGTCACTTCGTCCACGCCGGTCTGCTCCATTGTCGCCTCTATCAGGTTGGGATCGGATGTGCCCGTGTGGGCGACATCCGCCTGCGCCTGCAGGTTCGTGTACATCGTGTCACGCACATGGATGAGCTGTTGAACTTCCTCGAACCTGTCCGATATCTGTGAAGCTTCAGCTTCGTACAGGTCATGGGTGTACGACCCGATGCAATTCGGGATGTAGGACAGAAAGTCCAGAAAACACCAGTTGTTCCGGCTCCCCGCCATACCCGTGTCCGCAGGCGGATACCACCAGCAGATGATAATCGACACGGCAAGCGGCCGAAACAGCTTCATCACGTCCAACGGCTCTTGTTTTACCATCATCTTGTAGGCGATACCTGCCGCCATGACGATGGAGAACAGGGCCGCGAATGCCATGCACATCTGCAATATCCACCAGAAAGGCCCTTGCGCGCCGGTGAAGGTCGCGTCCGTCAGAAACTCGTTGGTCTGAAAGATGACATCATCTATTTCCTCTTCCATGAGGTTGATGCCGAAATCCGAAAGTATATTTCCGTTTGCCATAGGTTATATGCTTTTAGTTCCCTCTGTTTACCGTCTCGTCTCCGTCGCCCGTTTCCAATGCCGCCGTCCGACTGTGAACCTCGCACCGCAAGGCGCGATTCCTGCCACCGGCTCATGGCGTTTCTGACGACGCTGCTTTTTGTGCAAGGTTCGGTCGGCGGTTGCGTTCAGCAATCCGTCCGTGGCCGTGGCGTTCTGTCTTCGGGCAAGGTAGCTCACCAAAATCTCGTTCTGCCGTACCACGTCTTCGTAGATGCGCAGGTACTCTTTCTTCCGCTGGGCGTTAGGCATATAAGCGTTTTTCGTGGCATCAATGGCGCACTGATATACATGGTAATATTCCGTCCACCGCTCTTTGTCGTCCGTCGTGCCCCCGGCAAGGAGAATCCGGTCTATGTTGCGCTGAAACCGCTCCATTTGAGCGTTTATCTTATCGCCCTCGGCCAGCCATGCGAGGTCAATCTGCCGGTCGGCCACGTTCAGCGCCTCGATTTCGGCACGTTTGACCAGAGCCGAGTCAATGGCTTCCGCTTCATCTGTCTGATTGTAGAGATTGACACCCGCCAGCGTGCGGAACGACAGTTTGTTTTTGGCCGCCGCCGACTTCTTATACTTGTTATGCAGCAGAATAGTAGAGGTCGGGCGACAGTGCCCCCGTCCCGGTCTCCATCACTGTTACCTGATTCTGCTTCGGCGAGTCATGGTTGTAAGTAACCGACTGCGCCTTGACACCGCTCGTTGCAACTGCTGCAACCGCCATGAGTAAGAGAGTTCTGTTCATATTAATTTCCGGTTATTCATTATTTTACAGTTATTTATATCGTATAGTCATACTTTGAGGGCCTGCTTCAAAGCCGTAAATATTGGTACTCATTCCTGACTCGTTTTCTCCCTGCGAGAAATGCGTCTCGTCTTTTTTCAATGCAAATACATTTTCTATGCGTATAGATACAGGCAATTGCGGTGCTCATGCTCCCCGATGCAAAATCAAGGACAGTATCTCCTTCCTTTGTGTATGTTCTTATCAGATACTGCAATAATGCAATCGGCTTTTGGTTGACATGAATCGTTTTGCCTTCCGATTCCGCTGTTTTGAAGTATATCACACTTCGTGGATACCTTGTCCCTTTGTTTTCATTTCTGAATGTAGGATTGGGGACATTGTTTATTCCTGTCCAATTGCTTCCTCTCTTCGTGCGATTCCCGTAAGGCTCACCTTCCTCCATGATGGGATAATAAGGGGTTCTACCTTTACCAAAGACACTTATTAGCTCATGTGCTTTTAGAGGTTGTTTTTTAGCGAGAAGAAAATTGCTTTGCTTTTGACTTTTCCCAAACCCAGTCATATTTAAATTCCTCTAAATTACCGCAGCGTAGAAGGCTGCTGAACGGTTCGCTGCCAAATAAGACCGTAGGTGCATTTTTCTTTCCTGACTCTCCTGATCTCTTTCCACATTTCCGGGAATGGTATTATTTTATCCCACTGTGAAGCTGTGATTCCAAAGGGGGGATCACATAAAAACCAAGTCGATACTTGATTCCGGAAGAAAAGGCATTACTTCAAGACAGTCGGCTTTTTATATAACGTAATGTCTTTTGCAAAAACAATCTTTTCCATTGCATCAATCTAAATGTCTCTTTATCCCTTGGTTATAATCCCAATAGGCTTGTTCGTACTAAAAATTCTTTCTCTGTTTTTATTTCCCGATGTCGATGGCATGGAAGTCAAACTCCAACCTGTAGATAGTCTGTCTTCTTTCCCTTTCATCGTTCATTAATAATCCAGCCGTCCCGCTTTGCGCCATCGTCCGAAAGCTCCGTCGATAATCTCCTTGACCTTGGGACGGTAAATCTTCGCTTTCCAGTAACCGATACGCACCTGTATGTACCGCCATGTCTCGATATACGCCCGGTTCAGGTGTCGCTCGATGTCGTCCAGCGACGTGTTCACCGCTTCCAGTACCAGCAGCAGGTCGGAGGTCGAGCAGGCCGCCGCCCCGGTGGCATACAGCACAAGGTCGCTCACCGACTTGTAGAGCTGCTCCCCGTCATTGGCGATGTCCCGTATTGCCTTTTCGTTGATGGCCAGTATCACGGCATCGCCGGGGTCGATGCGTCCCCGTTTCACGATTCTCTCGTTGAAGTCCTCCAACAGTTTCTTGTAATCGCCGATACGGTCGCTGACCGCCGTATAAGTGCTTTTCACGTTCAGTACCGTCCGCAAGGACTGGTACATCACGTCGATGACATCGAAGGCACGGGTGTAGCGATCCAAGTCCACATTCAGTTCCTTGTACTCGCCGATCTCCTTGCGTAGCTGTATTCGTGCAGCAGCTTGTTGCTGTATTCCAGCGTACTGCGGGCCAGCAGCAGGCTCCGCTGTTTCTTGTGGTCGTTGATGTAGGCTTCCACTGACACGATGTCGAAGGTCCATTGCGCCTTGGCGATGCCGGGCAGGAGAACCAGCAGCACGACTGTCATCAGCAGGGCACGTTTCATGGCCGCACCTCCTTTCCGCTGTCTTTGCCGTTTCCGTTCCGCAGGTTTCGCGCATTCTCCACCCAACGTTCGTGGCATTCCTCCACGAGCGTCAGCCTGCGTCCCTCGTCCATGTCCAGTTCGGGCAGCACATCCTTCAGCACGTCGATGATGCTCCGCTTATAGTGCATCATCTTTTCCAGCGACACGAGGTCTGCATATATTTTTGTAATCCGGGAATCCACTTCCCGTGCGATTTCGAGCCGGTCGCTCGACCACAGCAGATGGTACACCTCCCCGGTCGGAGTCTCTTCCAATGGCGGGGTACGGGCGTATTCCGTCGTGATCTTGCACGAAGGGTGTTCCCGTGCAATCTCCGCAATACGGTCGTTCACCAGTTTCGTTTTCTCCGCGTCCGACAGGTTCGGGTCGAGTGTCAGCACGTCGGCTACATACGTGTCGGTATATTCCGTGGTCAGTTCCCAACTGATCTGCACGATGGCACGGTGTATCTTGATACCGAGGAAATATTTCGGTTTGCGGGCTATCGAGACCGTCGCCTTGAACGTGATGACCCCGTTGATGTTCGGCATGGTCGCCTTACGGACATAGGTGTAGCCGTTCCACGCCCCGCCGTCCTGCCATGACAGGCTGTAAGCCGTCTTACAGTCCTGCATGATGGCCGGTATGCGGTAATAGTCGTCCGTTGCCACATCGTTATCGCCCGCCGCCTCGGCTTTTTGCGTCGGTGTATTCCCGTTGTTTCTTCTGCCATTCGGACAGCTCGCTTTTCAGGCGGTCTATCTGTGTTTTGTTCGCATTGTACTGCTGTCGGGTACACCGCCGCATCTTCCACGCTCGCCTCGGCGATTTTTTTTTTTTTCAGCAGGTCGGCATTCTCATTCTCCAACGCATTGATTTGCGACTGAAGGGCGGCCACCTGGTTCTCCGCCTCCTGCAGCATGGCGTCCAACTCGGACAAGTCCAATTCGTTCTCCGTAACCGTGGTCTGCATGGCACACTCCTTTGAATGGGCGTTCAGGGATTTGCCGCACTTTCTGCACTTGTACTGCGTCGTGCCCTGACCAAGCGTAGCCCCGTCCGAGCAGGTTACGCTGATGGTCACGCTCTCGCAGCCCTGCAACTTCGCAGCGTCCGTCGCCTGATAGTAGTTCCGCGCATCGGATGCGATATAGTAAGTATAACCCTCCTCGTTGTCGTTGAACTCCAAGAGGCGGGCATTGAGTTGCGCCTTGAACGTGTTCAGGTCCATCGAATAGGAATCGAACACCTCCTCGTAAATGATTTCCTCCCGGTTCCAGCTTTTTTCTTCACATGGATTTCATAGGCATAGGCTTTCTTCGTCTGTTTGCCGCCCCGACTGATGATGTAACCGTTCTGCCAGTAGTCGATGGTGTAGGTATAGCCGTCGTTCTGACTGTTGAGCAGCTGAACCCGGCTTCTCGACCAACCGGCGTACCGTTCCGAATTGGCGAGAACCTGCTCCCGTTGCGAGGCATTGGGATAGAAGCCGGGATCGGTCGTCTCGAAACGTGTCCACTCTCCGCCGTTCAATATGCTGTTGTCGTCCGTCGGCGGGTAGTAATCGCACAGGGCGATACTCCCTTGCTCGCGACGGGCGATATACCACCGTTGCGTGTAGTAGTTTCCCGCTGTCTTGTCCAGATAATCTGTCATCCACGAGGTAAGGTCGTAGTTGCTGAAATCGAACAGTCCCGCCACGTTGTCCTCTCCGCCCACCATATCAATCAGCAGACCTCCGAGGTCATGTTCCGCCTGCTCGAAGAGCGCACCGTAATGGTCATACAGGTCGATGACCTTGCTGACCCTGCCGCCCATCAGATCATGGAAAGAACTGGTCTGCAGCAGGACGTCACCGATATTTCCGATACCAGCCGAGGCGAGACCGACACCCATGTTGTAGAGGTTGTCGATGTCGTGTTGCAGGTTCTCTTTCGTAAAGTTACCCGGCACGCTGGCGAGATCGTCCAACATACGTTGCCAGTCGATGTCGCCCACTTCCGAGAGTTTCAGCAGAGGGGCGATGTTTCGGTTGATTTCCAGAAACACGATGTCCGAAAAGCCCAGCGTGCTGTTCGTCACCACACTCTCGAACTGCATACACAGACTTTTCGTCTCGTCGCAGATTTTCATCAGGTAGCTGCCCCAGTAGATAGCCGTTTGAGGCGAGCGGAGCATCAGTTTCGCCACCACCCATATCTTCGGCATGATTTTCTCCGAGACCATGCGGTAAATGCGGCGGTAGTAGTAATTTTCTGTACTGCTATTCCAGATACCGAGGTCGGAAAAGGCTTTATGCTCCAAGAACTTGGAGGCAAAAATCCCCGCCGTAGCCACTTCCGCCGCATTGTAGTGCTTGAGAATGTCATCGACCTGCTCCCGGTAATAGCTTTCCGCCACGGCTTCCGTACCGAAAGCGGTAGCCATTGCCGCCACCGTGCGTGCGTCGTAGTTCACGCTGTAATACTGCGCGTGGACCTGCTGCACAACGGCGAGCGACAGGAGTATAAGGATAAGTGACAGCCGTTTCATCATGGATTCCTCTCCGGTTAAAAACAGATATCCGTCAACGGTGCGTCATGCCTCTTAGTGCACGTATCAGTCCGTCGGCCTCATATACGGCGGAATTTGCCACCAGACGGTGATGTATGAATACCTCCTTGGCGATCTCGTACCTGCGTTGTTCCCACTTCGCCTCTTCTTCCTCGTCCTGTACGGAATTTTCTATGCCGGCGTATTCGTCCAGTTCCTTACCGAGCATCCCCAACCGGAGATTGTATCTTTCCAGAACATCCTCTATTTCCTCAATGCTTTTTCTTCCCATGTCGCGTACCCTTACCAAGTCCTTTCCGGGCCATTGGCACAAATCCCGGATGGTCTTGATGTCGAACTCACGGAATATCCGCTGGATACGGGCTTCATATTTGCTCCCGAACTCAAGTGTCTTTACACTTTGGCTAATGTCTATCTTTTCCATTTTTGTAATTAATGATTTGATTGTTATTGTTTTACATGAAGGTTCAATACCTGCCCGGCCTCGTTGACCTTTTGGGCGAACGGCAGGGACTTCCCGATACCGCTGGCGTTCCAGTCCCGGCAGTACGCCTCAATAGCTTCCTGATGACTGCACCGCAGTTCCCGTTTATAGATTTTCAAGGCTTCTTTCTCCGCCCGCTCCGTGGTGTAGGTCATGTAACATTCTCTTGGTTCTTCTACACCGTACACGCCGCTGGTCGTTCCCCGGCGGATGAACACCTCGCGGAAGAAACTGCGCCCTTCCTTGTTTTCCAGCCGGTTGATGGTGAATATCTTCTTGCAGTCCACGTCAGTAAGGCCGAGGATAGCCTTGATTTCATCGAACCGCTCACGGAACTTGCTCTGGTCGAGCAGCATCACCACGTCCGAGTTGTTGATGATGGCTTCCTTGACGATAGGGCTGCCGATGATGTCCTGTATCTCCTGTGTCACCACGCCGACCGAAGCCCAGAACTTACGGGCCGTCTTGTACATAAACTTGATGTATTCGGCCATGAGCGGGCTGGCAATCGCCTTCCACGCTTCCTCTATGACCAGGACTTTGCGGTTCTTCTTGATACGCATCTTCTGTAAGAATACGTCCATGATAATCAGCGTGACAAGAGGGAACAGGAGAGGATCATCTTTTATACTGTCGATTTCGAAGACGATGAACGTCTCATCAAACAGTGAACTGTCCATGTTCTCGTTCAGCGTCTTTTCATGATTGCCTCCCCGGTAGAAGTCCTTCATCATGTAACGGTACGTCGAGATGATGTCGATGCCCGAAATGTGGTTCTCGGTACAGATGTCGGGGATGCGCTGCACGGAAAACTCATAGAACGAGTTGAACGACAGCTCTTCCACTTTTAGCTCCTTACGGCGGCGTTCCATCTCGTCGATCATGCGCTCGATACGCCCGGCCCGCTCTCCTTCGTCCTCGTCCCGCTTCTCGGTACGGTTACGGTCGTCGATGAGCAGCCCCTTACGCAAATCCTCCCGTTGCAGGGGCGTGAAGCCGTCGAAACCGTTGAAATAGGTGTCGTAATACTCCGTGATGACCTGTTCTATCAGGCGGTCCTCCGTCTTCGTGACCGTACCCTGCGAGCCTTTCCAGATGAGCAGTACGAGGTTTTTCAGGAAGCCCGTTTTCTCCACATTCATTTCAACCCGGTTGATGCGGAACGGGTTCATGGTAATCGGTCTTTCCTCGGTATAGGAAATGTACTTGCCGCCGAGGTATTCGCAAAGGCCCTCGTAGCTGTTACCCGTATCGCGACCATCACCACGTCTGTGCCCTGCTCGTACAACTGGCGCACGACAGAGTTCATGTGGAAGCTCTTGCCGCTGCCCGAAGGCCCTAAACAAAAGAAATTCGAGTTGTCCGTCAGTTTGTTTTTCCCTTCCTTTCCCGTGATGTCGATAGCTACCGGCACGCCTTGGCGGTCCGTGTAGTAAATTTTCAGCGGTGTTTCTTCGCTGTGCTGTATGTGCTCCTTATACATCAGGCACACCGCCGCGTCACCCAGCGTCAGGAAGCGGTCATAGTCCTCGTTCATGCCGTAGCAGTTACCCGGAAACGAGTTTACGAACAGTTCCAGCTGGTTGTACGCCCTTTTGGAAATATGGATACCCATACGTCCGAAAGCATTCTCCAAATGGTTCGTGCATTTTTGCAGGTCCGTACCAGTCGGTACGGCGACAATCAGGTTGAAATGAGTGTACACGAGCTGCTTGCTTTCCCGCGCGATGACCTCCTGTACCCGCTTGATGTCCTCCACGGCCATCTGGTTGCTCGGATTGGGAATACTGGCGTGCCGGTTCTTCTTTTTGTCCAGCAGGGCCAGTTCCCTTTTCTGATTGGGCAGGAAGACAATCTGGTTATAGATGACAGCCTCCGCACTCGGAATGCTGTCAATGGCAGCCAGCAGGTCCACGGGCATATCCGTGTTATTGACCTCTATATTGGTATAAGGTCTTATCAGTGAAGGCAGTGCGGCGCAGTCCACATCGACAAGACTATATACCTTGCAGCGTTTGTCGCCCATCGAGACTGTCTCGTCGTCTGCCTTGAAGTTGGTCATCGACACGATCCGGTCCTTGAAGTTCATGGCGAAATAGCGGTCCACATACTCGCTTGCCTCGGCTTTGTTCAGGAACTTCGCCTGCACGCCGCTGTCATGCAACTGGTCGTGAACCTTGCGTATCTTTATCAGGAAGTCGCGCCACCTCTTGTTGTCGAACGAGAACAGTCGGCTCTTCTTCGCCTCCTTGTGTGTGATAGTCAGGTAACACACGCTGTCCGTGTAGTTGCGCCCCTTGAAGTAACGGAAGTAGGCCGACGAGAGGAACTCGTGTTTGTCGCCCGTCTCGTTCTCGAACTGTTTCCTGACGAAGATGTCCTGTTTGTGCAGGGCATATCCTTCGCCGAGCGTCTGTGCGAGGGCGGTGAAAAGGTGCGTGAACTCATAGTAGCTGTCAATGTTCGCGCAGTATTTTTGCACGGGGTTCTCTATTTTCAGGATAGCAGAATATTCGCCCGTCTTGGTATAGAGCACGCCCACGCCGTTCGTCTCTTCCACGGAAAAATAGATGTCCTGAAAGATACGCTTGCGCTTGCCTCCGGTACCGAACGCATAGACTGACAGGGCCATGCCGGCACACAAGGCGATAAAAAGTAGAATGATGTACAAAGTCATCTTAAAATACGATAAAAAGGCCGGGCCGCCCGGATTTCAGGCGGCCGGCCCGCGTTCAACATTCAACAAGACCACACGTTGCCCGTGATGGTTTTTCTTTTCTTCTCACAGCTTCTTCGAGTGGGCGTAGATATACACCCCGCGCCCGTCTTTCTTGGTATGCAGCCCTTTCCGCTGTTTGAGCATGATAAGGGCGATACCCGTCGAGACGACCGCAACCAGCACGACCAGTCCGACCACGAACCCTGCGAGACAGTAGGCGATGATAAAGCCGACGATGGCTCCGCCGGCAACGCCTGCCGCCCAGTAGATATAGCGTCCCTGGATGCCCATGAACTCCAAAGGCCGTTGAAGACCTTTGAACAGCGGGTAGTCAGGGTAGCGTTCGTCCTTGCCTTTCATCGTGCGGAAGGTTTATGCGCCGATACCGAAGAACATCGGAAGTGCTTGTGCGGCAGCGATTAAGAAAATACATGCGCCCACGACCATCATGATTTTTTCTTCTTCACGTCCTGTTCCTCATTGTGTGGGCTAAGCACCCAGCGCCATACCCACCTTGCGGTGGGCGGTTTCCCGAGTACTCGCCCCCCAAACCGTACTTACATGTCTCCATGTATACGGCTTTCCATTAGTAACATTACTCTTTACCATAGTTCTGAATCATAGAGTTGCAGTCCTCGCAGACAACAAGTGTCTTGCGATGTCTTTGGAGCATCAGTTTCTCCCACTCATTATTGCCTTTCAGCTTGGTGAGTGTCCTCACATGGTGCATGACTACTTTCCCATCCTTACCACAAAGTTCACACCGTCCATCCTTCAACCTTTCCACAAGGCTCGGATATGGCACATACATGGTCTGTGGCAGTTTGTCATAGTCAACATCGAACTGCGCATTTCTCTTTTTTGAAACCCTCATTGTAGAAGACTCTGTACTTCTGCTTTCCCTTGGCATCGTTGTACGGAATGACAAAGTCCTTGTCCTTCTGATACTTCTGGCGAACTTTCCTTGCGGAAGTGTTCAGTTTCCAGCCAAGTGTCTTGAACATACTCATCTTCATAATGAAGGCGAAAGATGCGCACATTCTTTGGACACGTTTGCGGCAAGTGAATAGTAGTTGTAAAGTCCTCTGATTTCCGCATTGTATTGGGCAAGAATATCTTCGGGCTTCATTGAGTCATATATCTGCGAGGCTTTGACCACCAAATGTCTTTGCCGTCAATGTTTCTGACCTCCAAAGCGTTGTATTCAGTGAGCTTCTTTTGTATCACAGCCGAGTTAAGGGTTAACACCACTGCGCCGTTGAAGTCTCTTTTGAGTACTCCGTCCCTGTTCCTTTTCACTGCATCTGACTTTCTGATGAAGATTTCATATCCAAGAAATTTCGCCTTGTCTTGTGCGTGTGTTATCAAAGTTTTCTCATCGGACAATTCAAGTTTGAGTTGTTCTCTCATGAATTGGGTGATGTCCGCTTTGATGGTCTCGCATTCAGACTTGCTTCCGATAACCGATATAAGGAAATCGTCCGCGTATCTTACATACTGCAATCTTCTAAAGTCCGCATCCATTGCATCCTTGTGAGGAGTGGACAGCATCTGTTTGCTCAGTTGGGCAATTTCATACAGATAGCTTTTCCGTATCTGCTCATCGGATGTTTTCTGCAACTTCTGTTTCAGCCTGTTCTTCTTATTGTTCAAACGCCAGTATTCGGGATTGATGCTGCGTCTGTCACCTTTGCGGAATTTGGCTGCGTACTCCTTGATATACTTGTCGAACTTGTCAAGGTAGATGTTAGCCAATATGGGGCTGATTATTCCACCTTGCGGAGTTCCTGAGTACGTCTTGTTGTACTTCCAGTCCTCCACATACCCTGCATTGAAGAATTTACGGATAAGTCTTAGGAAGCGTTCGTCTGATATGCGTTCACGAAGAATGCTAATCAGTACGTTGTGGTCTATGTTGTCAAAGAAGCCTTTGATGTCTCCCTCGATAAACCACTTTGCTCCCGCAAAAGACTTCTGTATCATACCCAATGCCGTGTGGCAGCTTCGGTGCGGTCGGAAACCATGTGAAGTGCCTTCAAAATGACCTTCATAAATAGCTTCAAGCAGCAGTCTAACTACCTCCTGCACCAATTTGTCCTCGAATGAGGGAATACCGAGCGGACGTTTCTTGCCGTTCTTCTTCGGTATGTACACTCTGCGTGCAGGGTGGGGTTGGTAACTTTCGTCCTTTAAGGACACAATCAATCTTTCAATCCTTTCAAGACTCATCTCATCGATGGTCTTGCCGTCAGTTCCGGGTGTCATGTTGCCTTGCTTCGCATAGATGCGTTGGTAGGCTACAGCGAACATCTCTTCACTGAACAGATACCGATACAGTCGCTCGTACTTATAATCCGAACTTTGACTGTGGTCACTTAGAGCTTTTAATACTCTTTCTGATTTTTCCATACGTCTTACACGTTTTCAAAATTTGTATTAAAACATTACTAACTGTTCCCCTTCGCCATGTACAAGGCATTACCTTGCTCGGACTACTATGGGAACTCCGTTACCATATTGGATATTCAAAGCCAAAGCTCATAGCCACTTTCATGGCTTTCCAACTTAGGTAATCTCCGTTTAGCTGCATGATAACTATTAGCACGACAGATTGTCGGATACGACTTCCGCCCTTTTCTCCGCTTACTGCGGTTGCGTTGTGGCTGGTTCTTTTTGCTATAACACCAATGACGTTGTCTAAGTGCCACAATGCGACGTTTGTAAAAAGCCTTCCGTCGCAGCTACATCTTTTTGTCGCTGGGCTATCGTTCAATCAGTATGGACTTTATCCTCATATCTGTCTTTCTCCCTCGCAATTCAGTCGCAGTCTGGCTTTTGACTGACTTATTGCTTTCCCAAAGTGCTATTTTCACCTTTAGGTTTCCCCTCGGGCTTATTTGGGTGGAAGTAGATCACTTGAACCCTGACCTATCCTCTTGCTAAAGAGGTATTTATCATGCAACCATTACGGACGCACTCATGGCGATGTACACCGAGATAGCGCCTACGATAGCCACACAACACCGGCAATGGCGTAACACAGTTTGACCATGATGGGAACGTACTTGGCGATTTCCTCCGTCACGGTAGCCAGTGCAGTCGTACCGGCGGAATAATCGCCTGCGGAGTTCTGGGCCATGACGGCCGTCGTGCCACACAGCAACATCAGTGTGAGCATCTGTACTTTTTTAGCAGAAAACATTTTTTTCATTTGTCTTTTTGTTTTTTGAAACATGATTATTTATTTTAGGGAAAAGTATTGCAGTTCTTTTTCGAATCGTTATGGCGGCGACCTGATTCCTGCCTCCCGTTTCTATATGCGATAGCCGAAAAAAGGCAGGAAAGACGAGGAACGCACCGATCAGGAACAGGCACGCGCCCACAAGCGTCACGACGGACTTGGTAATGCCGTCCTCGCCCGTGTTCATCTTGATGTAAATCTGGAACGGACACAATCACGTAAACTCCGGCGATAGCGCAACAGATATACTTGGACATAGAGCATCATCGTCACCACGAAGTCGTGCATCGTGGCCAACGCATCCGCTCCCCAGCTATAGTTCACGCTGCCGCTTTTGGCAAAAGTCGTGTAGGGGAACGGGAGGCACAGCGCACATAGAATCTTTTTAGCTTTCGACATCTCACAACCGGTCTTGAATTGGGTTCCACTTTATTTCCGGTCGGTTGTCTAACCGTCCCTTGGAAATCATAGCCTTGTACATCTCCTCCGACGTGCGTGCGTCCGACAGGTAAGGCGTGGTCTCTTCCATCTGTTCCTCCGCCTCGGCCTTCAGCCGTTCCAGTTTCTCCTGCGCCGTTCCCGGTTTGTCCTTGACATCCTCAAGGGATGTTTCGGAAGAGGTAGCCGTACTTTCCGTCTCGTAGTTCTCGCTACCGATACTGAAGCCGGTCTCGCTTTCCGTGACAGCCACACTCTCTTCCTCTTCCGGTGCGCCGAGGTCGAAAACTTCCTCGTTCGGTTTGTCCGTCCCCTTTTTCCCGTAGATGTCATGCGCTATGATTTGACGGCGTAGTAAATGATGTACAGCAACCGTCAGGACGAGGGCAAAAATAAAATATGAAGTTCATCTGTTTTAGTATGAAATTAAAATTTTAATTAAAGTTTGAATTTTACAAAAAGAAAAGCACGAAATATTAAAACCATAAAAAACTCTTTTAGCATCAAACATCTATTTTCGTTAATGTAGATTTATGTATGAAACATAAAAATCGAACTATTAATTTCATACTTTATTGCGAAGTCTCTATGGAGGAAATGGAAAATCGGGGGCATAAAAAAAGCCCTCCGTGGTGGAGAGCTTTTAGGTGGAGGGAGAACGACTGAATATCAGCGTTTCTTTCCGCGCAGGTAATCGTTCAGGTCCTTGTACTCGTGATAACGGAGTGCTTCGTTGTGCACCCGCTTGCCGTACATGCCGGCGATGGTCTCTTCCGTTTTCTGTCCGGCGAGATCATTGTCGAGATAACAGTGTATTTCCTCGTACACCTGCAAGTGTTCCAAAGCCCTTTTTTCAGGTTGTTCACCGAGTTCATCACGAGGTAATCGCAAGGTGCGCCGATGCAGACCGTATCATCACCCGTCTGTTTCAGCGTCAGGTAAGAGAGAAAATCCATGAAGCCTTCGAACACGCAAACCCGGTTCTGTGCTTCACTATGAGAATGCCTGATGACAGAGATGTCCTTACACCGGATACAGCCCTTATAATAAGGATTGCGAACCTCGTACCCGCCCGCCACGTTACCGAAGGCAAGGGCGAAGTAGCGCCGTTGCCGCAATTCATAATGGACCTCCCGGCAGAACATGCGGCCGATGTCTCCGTCGATTCCACGGGAATGAAGGTACGAGAGCAGCGCATGGTGCTGCAACGGTACGACGAGCACGTCCTTCATGTCGGCTTCGACGGGTCGGGGCGTTGTCCCCGGAATCCGCACCCTTTGTATCGGGATAGCGTTCTCGTGCTTCCCTATATAGGCAAGCACTTCGCTCACGCTGTCCGTCTGGTAAAGGTGTTTGCCCCCAGTTCCACAAGGTCTCCGCCCGTCGCTGCGCCAAAAGTCATACCATTCGTTGAGCCGGTCATTGACCTTGAACGACGGGGTACGCTCATTGCGTAGCGGCGACAAATACCAGTATTGTTTCGATGTTACACTCTGGGGGTGGTAGCCGAGACTGGCAAGATAGTCCACGATACGCAGTTGTTTTGCTTCCGCTATGGTCATGTCATTTTCTTTTCACTTGTTTTCAAAAAACGGTTTACTTTGTTTTTTTCTCCTATATATACCCGGACCAAAGTAAACTAAATTATTTTTTCACCTTCTGCGTCCTCGCATTCTTCGTCGAAAAGCAAGGCTTCGGTCGGGGTCACATCGTAATAAAAGAGCTTTGTCCCGTTTGACGATCAGCTTCAGGTTTTCCGTCAGGTACTGCAGCAGTTTTATCATGACGCTGCGTCCCCGTTTGAACCCGATAGCCTCATAGGAGGCCATGAGAGCCTGCAGTACGTTCTCGAAACCTTTGATGGGCCTGTCCCCGAAAGCGGCGGAAAGCGCCTCCCGGTGCTGCTCGATGGACAAATCCATGAAGCTGCTCCGGGCCTTCGGTCTCACGCTGCCATCAAACGAATAGTTATCCACCATGACCGGCAATCCTTCGTCATCAACGGAAAAAGCAAACGGTTTGAACTCCTTCTCGCGGATATGCAGCGCATGAACTTCACTGATAACGGGATTCTCCGCACTCTTGGTGATGACCAGCACCGTTTCCGCCTTATTGCTCATTTCCGTGCCGATATGCCCGCGCACATTGTTGTCGCCTTTATTCAGGTGCAGCACACAATGGATATGCAGGTCGTATTTCGACGACCATTCCATCATCTTGTTGATAACCTCCACCGATTCGCTGGTGCTGTTGATGTCGAGCATCAGGTCGCGGATGCCGTCAATGATGACCAGCCCGTACCCTTTGTTCTGTCGCAGAGCGTAGTCGATGACCTCAATACGCACGGCCGGCGTGTATTCCCGCAGGCAAATGAAATCGAGATTCTCGTTGTCGGTTGTGGTGGGCAGTCCCGCCAGGCGGAGAATACGTTCCAACACGTTATGGCAATGGAAACGGCTCTGTTCGGTGTCCACGTACAAGATCCTGCGCTTGCCTTCGGGCAGATGCGCCCGGTAGTTCAAAACCTGCCGGCCCGCCAGTGACGCAGCGACAATAGCAGAGACATTAAACGTCTTTTTCGCCTTCGCCTTACCCGTCGAAGCGCTAAAATTGCCGAGCGTCGCTATGGTGGAGTTGTCGATCCATATAATCTGGGGCGGAGTCACGTAGGTGTCCGTGGCCTTTATCTGCGATGCCGTGAGAATATCCGACAGGCGATTCTCGTCCAGTTCCGCCCACGAGTTACGGTCAGTTCTTTTTTTCGTTTTCCATAGCGCTTCTGGTTAAAGAACGGTTGGGTTGCGGATACTTCCGTCGCCATACGCATGGCATCGTCCACCGTAGGTTCGTAGTTTTGCAAGAGCCATGCGTCCAGCTCTTCCTTCGCGAAGTAAAGCATCTTGCCGCGAGGTTTGTAGTGCGGGATTTTTGTTCGATGTGAGTTTGTACAACATACTTTCGGACACGCCGATATACATGCACGCCTCTTGAAAAGTGAAGACTTTCTTGGTCGTGTAAATGGTATTTTCCAGTAAAGCCACACGCTCCAACAGACCTTCCACCGGTTCCAACTTCTTGAGAACCGCTTCTATGGCGGTCAGCCGTTCGCTTAACCGCTCCATGAATGTTGTTCTGTTTTGCATAAAATACATGTTAAAATTAGACAATGGAGAGTTACCTCCGTTATGCAGCGCGCTAACGGAGGTCAAAGTTATGTGATGTGAACCGGACAGCCGGAAATTCCGGCATGATACTATACACGTATCACGGCAACTATCACTGTTTTATCTTTCACATACTTGGCTTTTTGGCACTTCGTGTCATATTTTCAGCCGACTGATGGCTTTTCGTATGCCGAGGTTTGCCGATGTAATGTTGTTCCTCGCCGCAGAGAGGGCAGACGAGAGGCTTGAAGCGGTAACATATCTTGTGCCGTCTTTGGACAACAGGAACCGCCCCTTGTCGAGAACCGACTGCCAGTGAGGTAGGATAAAGGTGTTTTCGAGCAACGCATCGAACAGAACCGCCACATGGCGGATATTGTTCACACGTATACAGAAATTCTCCTTGCAGGCAAAAAGCGCTTCCATGTCCTCGATGCGGAGAGTGGAAACGCAAAACAGATGATAAGCGTTGGCGCAAGCCACAATACCTGTCATCTGTTCACGGGAAAAAATTGCAAACCAAAGGAGAGAGGTGGAGCGTTTCTGGAATCTTCTATACGTGAAGAGTCGAACCATACTCCGGCAATGTCGTACTTTTGTTTCAAGGCCATGCACTCCTCGAAAGAAAATGTTTCTGCGGTAAAGAGGCTTTTGACGAGACTTGTACAATCGAGCAACAGCCCTCTGATGATATGAATGTTCATTTCATGGCAATTCCTGCAAACCGCACTGTTGCAGTCGATGTACCGGTGGCTGTTTATAAAGTCATCCACGTAGCGGCCATATCGTTTGCCGCCTGTCATGACGTCTTGAAGATAAAGCTCCCTTGCTTCGGAGAGCAACTCGTAAAATTCTTCCGCTACATCCTGTTCCGTAGCGAAGTGGTGCAGATGTGGTCTCCCTTCAAAAAAAAAAAGAGAGGACCTGTTGTTTTGTCCTTTCATGTCGAATTGTTTTTTATGGGTTTATACTTATTATAATAGTGGCATTACTTCGACCATTTGAAATATCGGAGAAAAGCCGGAAATATTTACCTTAAATTGAATTTGACATGTATGACTACATCAGTCGAATAGGCCGTTAACCAAATTGACTGCTTCGTTTTTTTCTGGTTGATGATTTTGGCGTACACCTGTGTCATTCTCACGGAGGTATGGCTAAGCAGCTTCGATACGGTATAGAGATCCGCACCGAGCGTCAGCATCATCGTGGCGAACGTATGCCGCGCCGTGTGAAAAGTAAAACGCTTGCGATTCCGGCCGCTTCGGCCCACGGTCTGAGATACTGATTGATATTTGAAGGCAGGTTGAACACAGGATCGTCTGCAGCCTTGTCCTCACGCTCCGGCATCCATTTCAACGCCTCGTTGGAGAGTGGCAGGTAAATCGGTTCTTTGGTCTTCTGCATAGCTACCGCCAGACGGTATTGGCCGTTATCGACAAAGACATTCTTCCATTTCAGGCCGACAATATCGCTTATCCGCAGTCCGCAGAAGCAGGAGAACAGATAGGCATTTTTACCCTCCCTTCCTGCATCGGAGTGGCAATCAATGCCCGTACCTCTTCGATGGTCATATAGGACCGCACGCTTTCCGGCATTTTGGGCCTCCGACTTTTCCATCTCGTTAAACGGATTTCTCAACAACCGTTTAGCCCGAACGGCAGCATTCAGGGCGCCATTGAATAATCTGATAATAGGTGTTGCGTGTAGAAGCTGCTATCGGCTTTCCTTTAGGGCGGAAGGTTGTCAGCATGTAGTCGATATAGCCTTGGCAAAAAGCGAGGTCAACCCGATCCAATATAAATCTTTCCCCTGCATATTCTTTCAGGATATGGGTAACGGCTTTGATTTGACCGATGCCCTTCTTGTCGCGTTTCTCTTGGTACTCCAGATAGGTTTGCATCCAGTCCAGCAGATAAATCTTATCCGTATGGTTCACGATACCGGCTTCACCACTGGTCAGCTCGATAATACGTTTCGACTTGATGGCATTTGCGGCAGCCATTGTTATTTCATTTTGCCGACGGGTATTGCTGTCCGTTCCCGGAATAAGATACAGCTTCAGGTACTCGTATGTCCGTTTGCCGTTGCGGTATATATCCAGATACAGACTTTTGCTGCCATCGGACAAATCCTTCATCCGAAGACGGATTGGTTCTTTTACTTTTTTAGGCTTCTTTATTCGTGGCATAATCGTATTCTTTCATTCGTTATTTTTCGTATGCAAATGTACGAATTAAAACTGAAATCAAGAAACAAACAAGAAACAAAAATGTACCCAAAAGAACCAATTAACAGAAAATAGTGAAAACAACTGAAAGAAATAACTACCCTATAAAGAACTGATATAAAGCATATTTAGTTGTATTTATTTGGATTTTATTTTCATCTTTAATATGCCTGTTTGTTTATTTCCAATTAAATTATTATATTCAAACAATGTTGATGATGCTATAACTGTGGTATCATAACCTTTATCTTGAAAAGTTGATAAATTTGACAAAATCAAATCAAGATAACGTTTGGATTCATGTATATTTTTTTGAGCAATTGCAACTTTAAAAGGAATAGTAAAATCGCCGTCCAAATTTCCATTGTGAACTTCTCTAAGTCTTTCCAATTCTTGAGCAGCCTCTTCAATCCTACCTAAAGACAGCAATGCCTCTATTTTAGTTGGTAGCACATATCCAATTAAAACAGAATCAGTTGGTAAAATATCTCGCAATATGCTATCAGACAAGATGACACAATCATCATATTTTGCCATATTCATATACGCTAACGCTCTTTCTGCTATTACGAACCATGCATTACGCACTTTGCCCACTTTAAGATACAATTCGCTCGATTGCTGATTATATGGCAATTGTGCCTCAATATTATAGCTTCGATTATAAATATCAGAAATGTGGTCGTAGATGCGGGCGAGGTAGAGGTTGTCGGAAGCTTGTTTGGCAAGTTTCTCGGCCTTGAGGGCAGAGACGATGCTGTGGGTGTAGTCGGAGTTGTTGAACTGGATTTTGGCCTGAATGAACCGGGCGCGCATCAGGCGCCGGTCGTCACCCTTGCGGCCGAAATATGCGGCCGATGCGGCGATGATGGAATCGTCGGTCTCGTCGATAAAGTTTTTATATCGCGCTTCGGACATCAGCAGGCCGTGGAGCGCCCGGCGTCCGGCATTGTCAATGGCAGTGGAATCGATGGCGCAGAGCACGGCGAGCGCCGAATCAGGCCGCTCCTCCATCAGCACCTCGGCCGAGGCAAGGGCGGCATCGGTGGCCTTTCCGCGGCCTCCGTCGCAACCGCACATTATTATTACACCGAAACACACCGCCAACGCCGCCCCCAAAACATGGAGCAGCCGCGACGACACACTGAAAAATCTATATGCTGAAATCATGGATTTTTTTATAAAAGATATACTACCATTGAGGGAGGATGCTGAATGGCGTCCCTACATCGTTGACCGGATTTTTCGCAATTTTGCGTAAAAATAGGAAATCCCCGGCAAACAGCCATGAAAACCCTTCAAGCTGAAACTCCCGCACATTTGTTTCCACCCCTCTCCCTAACCATACCTCCATCCAACGGTAGGTACGCACAGTCATCCAAACGTAGGGTCGCGACCTGTCGCGACTGCAACCCTGAGAGACAAACCGCAGACCACACATTTTAGTTATCACCTTTCCCGCCTGCAGTCGCGACAGGTCGCGACCCTACAGCCCTGTGATTACCGCCATCCCGATGCGCGGAGGCGATAGCCTGAGTCACATATTCTGGTATGTCGGTGGCGAATCATGCACCACCCACGCATATGGGGCAGACGCACTGGCCCGCTCCGCCGGGAGGTGCAGAGATGCAAAGAGACTGTCTAATAACCCAAGTTAGGCAGTCTCTATTTTTACACGCAAAATCAGAAGATTTAGGCTGCATTTGCCACACCTGATATAAACTTTGGGCAAAAGTTTAAATGAGGGTTTGTATAAAGCCGTTTCGCTGTTTCAGAATACAAAAATTTGTCACAAAAAGAGGATTTTGCCCATGCATGGGCAAGTTTCCTCAGATTATGAGCAAGCGCTTTCAGACCGAAGTCGATTTTCGCTCCGGTCAGCCCCTTTAGCCTGAGTCGTCTGAACCTTCCGCATTCCTTTATCTGGCCGAACACTGCTTCCGGTTTCGATCGGGCGTTTGCTCCTATGCTTCAGTCCATGCTCGCTTGTAAGAAGTTCTCTTGCCCTGGCTTTATAGTCGTCAAGTGTGTGGTTCACTTCTATCTGTCGGTCGCGTTTTGATTTATGACATTGCCCCCTTAGCGGGCAACCTTCGCACCTGCCGGCTCTGTAAACGCTGACCGTCTGTTGGTAACCACTTGCAGTATAACGTTTTTCCTGACGGATAAATTTCATTTTCTGTCCCATCGGGCAGACATAGAAGTCATCATCGGGATTGTAGAAAAGGTTTGACACTCTGAAAGGATTGTTTCGGTAGCCGCGCCGTTGCTCGACATGGAACATGTTGTATTTGACATACGGGGTCATGCCGTTGCTGAACATGTACTCGTAGTTCTCCTCCGAGCCGTAACCGCTGTCGGCAACGATTTCCTCACTTTGCATACCGTATCGGGTTTTGAACGATTCCAGATAGCTGATCATCGTGAGGGTATCGGTAGGACGCTGATAGATACCGAAGTTGGTTATGAACTGGTTCTCAGTGGATATCTGCACATTATAGCCGGGTTTAAGCTGACCGTTGAGCATGGCGTCCTCTTTCATGCGCATGAACGTGGCGTCGGGGTCGGTCTTGGAGTATGAGTTGCGGGAACCCATGGTTTCGAGCTGCTCCTTATATCGGTTCATCCTCGGCACAGCGTCCGTCTCTATCTGTTTCAGGGCCTTGCGGTCTTCCTTACTCAGGTTATCTGCATCAACCTTTTCCTTAATGCGTTCAACCCTTTTGGCTACGTCTTCGGCCGTAAGTTCCTCAGACACGGGATTTTCCTGATTCTCAACAGCGTGGTTCTGTTCTATCTGTCTGAGCAAAGCCTCGGTTTTTGCCTTGAGTCTGGCATCGTATTTCTCAACCGAACCACGCCACACAAACGTGTACTTGTTGGCTACCGATTCTATCTTGGTTCCGTCGATATACTGTACTTTCAACGACACAAAGCCTTCTTCATGGAGCAGCCTGACCACTTGGGTAAACACTGCGTCAAAGCCCTCCTTCAACCGTTTGCCACGATAATAATTGATAGTGCGGAAGTCGGGACGCTTCATGCCTGCAAGCCACATAAAATAGATATCCCTCCTGAGAAGTTCCTCGATGCGACGCGAGGAGTATACATTGCTCAGATATGCGAAAATCAGCACCTTGAGCATCATTTTAGGATTAAAGGCGCTATTGCCTCCGCCCCGGTAGGTCGAGAGGATATCGCTGATGTCAAGACGGTCTATGACCGCATCGACAACCCTTACCATGTGATTTTCGGGTACAAGTTCATCCAGCGATGGTGGAAGAAGCAGATTCTGTTTTCTATTGTCGGATTTTATTGCTAACTTTGCCATGTTATGTTTTGATTATTAGTGATTTATTCGCAACACAAATATACTGAAAATCTATGACATAACAAAGGCTTTCATGCTGAATTTCAGCGCGAAAGCCTTATTTTTTTAGACTGTTGAAACTATAAAAAAGAGACTGCCCAAACTTGTTAGACAGTCTCCAGTTATTTCAGAATTCGGCCGGAGAGGGGTGTCAGAATTCGGCCGACTTGGGTGTGCGCGGGAAGGGGATGACGTCGCGGATGTTGGTCATACCGGTAACGAACAGCACCAGACGCTCGAAGCCGAGACCGAAGCCCGAATGAGGCACGGTGCCGAAACGGCGTGTGTCGAGATACCACCACATGTCCTTCATGGGGATGTGCATCTCCTCGATGCGGGTCATGAGCTTGTCGTAGTTCTCCTCACGTTCCGAGCCGCCGATAATCTCGCCGATGGCGGGGAAGAGCACGTCCATGGCACGCACGGTGCGGCCGTCGGGGTTCTGCTTCATATAGAAGGCCTTGATTTCCTTGGGATAGCCGGTGAGGATTACGGGACGCTTGAAATGCTTCTCCACGAGGAAACGCTCGTGTTCGCTCTGAAGGTCCACGCCCCAGCTTACGGGGAACTCGAACTTGTGGCCGCTGTTTACGAGGATGTCGATGGCCTCGGTGTAGGTGAGGCGCACGAACTCCTCGGATGTCACCGATTTCAGACGCTCGATCAGCTCCTTGTCGTAATGCTCGTTGAGGAACTCGAGGTCGTCGGCGCAATGCTCCAGCGCGTAGTTGATGCAGTATTTGAGGAAGTCCTCGGCGAGGTCCATGTTCTCGTCGATGTCGATGAATGCCACCTCAGGCTCGATCATCCAGAACTCGGCGAGGTGACGCGGAGTGTTGGAGTTCTCGGCGCGGAAAGTGGGGCCGAAGGTGTAGATGGCGCCCAGGGCCGTAGCGCCCAGTTCGCCTTCAAGCTGGCCGGACACGGTGAGTGCCGTAGGCTTGCCGAAGAAGTCGCAGCTGTAGTCCACGGCTCCCTCTTCTGTACGCGGCAGGTTGTTGAGGTCCATGGTTGTCACCTGGAACATGGCACCGGCACCCTCGCAGTCGCTTGCCGTGATGAGCGGGGTGTTGAGGTAGTAGAACCCGCGCTCCTGGAAATAGCGGTGGATGGCATACGCCAGCGCCGAACGCACGCGGAGCACTGCCGAGAATGTGTTAGTGCGCGGACGCAGATGGGCTATCTCACGCAGGAACTCGAGCGAATGGCCCTTTTTCTGCAGAGGGTATGCCTCGGGGTCGGCGGTGCCGTAGATTTCAAGGCTCTTCACCTGAATCTCTATGGACTGACCTTTGCCCTGGCTTTCCACAAGGATGCCGGTGGCGGCGAGCGCCGAGCCGGTGGTGAGGGGTTTGAGCTGCTCGTCGGTGAAGGCCTCCATGTCGAACACAAGCTGGAGGTTGCGGATGGTGGAGCCGTCGTTAAGCGCCACGAACTGCACGTATTTGTTGCCGCGGTGGGTGCGCACCCACCCTTTCACACACACTTCCTTGCCCAGAAAGGTGGCGGAATCGGCGAAAAGTTCGGCTATTTTTGTTCTTTTCATATGCTGTAAGTAACTGTATTACTCGAACGAGCCCATCTTGAGGAAGTTGACCTCCTCCTGAGTGAGGTAGCGCCAGCGTCCGCGGGGCAGGTTCTTTTTGGTAAGACCGGCGAAGTACACGCGGTCAAGTTTTGTCACATGGTAGCCAAGGCTTTCGAAGATGCGGCGCACGATGCGGTTGCGGCCCGAATGGATCTCGATACCGGCCTGGTTGCGGTCGGTCTCGGTGGCATACGAGATGGCGTCGGCATGGATGGGTCCGTCCTCAAGCTCGATGCCGTCGGCAATGCGCTGCATGTCCTCTTCGGCAATGTCCTTGTCGGTCCACACGTGATAGATTTTTTTCTTCACATATTTGGGGTGGGTGAGCTTCGAGGCGAGGTCGCCGTCGTTGGTGAGCAGCAGCACGCCTGTGGTGTTGCGGTCGAGGCGTCCCACAGGATAGATGCGCTCGTTGCAGGCGCCCTTCACGAGGTCGAGCACGGTGGTGCGGCCGTTGGGGTCGTCGCTTGTGGTCACGCAGTATTTAGGCTTGTTGAGCAGGATGTAGCATTTGCTCTCCAGTGCCACAACCTTGTCATCGTATTCCACGGTGTCGTCGTGCGCAATCTTTGTGCCGAGTTCGGTGACCACCTGTCCGTTCACCTTCACCAGTCCCTGCTGGATGAATTCATCAGCCTCGCGGCGTGAGCAGATGCCGGCGTTGGCCATGAATTTGTTCAGACGGATCTTTTCGTCCGGATCGGGAAGCGGAAGCTCGTATTCAATGCGTTTGGGACGCGGTGTGAAGCTCTTGCCCTGACGCACGGGACCCTTCTGGAAGCGGTTGCCCGGGCCGTTGGGACGGCGGTTCTGATTATTGTAACCGCCCTGATTGTTGTAGCCACCCTGCTGGCGGTTCTGGTTGTAACCGCCCTGGTTATTGTAGCCGCCCTGACGCTGATAGCCGCCCTGCTGACGGTTCTGGTTGTAACCGCCTTGCTGGCGGTTCTGATTGTAGCCGCCCTGGTTGTTGTAGCCACCCTGACGCTGGTAGCCGCCCTGCTGGCGATTCTGATTGTAACCGCCCTGCTGACGGTTCTGATTGTAGCCGCCCTGATTGTTGTAGCCGCCCTGACGCTGATAGTTGGGGTTGTAGGGGCGCTGCTGGTAGCCACCCTGACGCTGATAGCCCTGGCGCTGCTGATATCCGCCCTGCGGCTGCTGGGGTGTTGTGCCTTCGGTCTGAGTTGTCTCGGTTGCTGCGGCGCTGTCGGCGGCATCCTGATTCACCGGACGCTGCTGATAGGGGCGCTGCTGGTAGGGGCGCTGCTGATAGCCGCCCTGACGCTGGTAGCCGCCCTGGCGCTGCTGATAACCGCCCTGACGCTGGTAGTTGGGGTTGTAGGGGCGCTGCTGGTAGCCACCCTGACGGTGGTAGCCGCCCTGCTGACGGGGCTGATAGCCACCCTGCTGCTGTGCCGACGCACCTTCGGCATTGCCGCCTTCGGCCGACGGCTCACCGGAGGTGTTGTAGCGGTTCTCATAATGTCCCTCCTGAGGGTTTGCCTGTGATTCCGGCACTCCCGCCTGACCAATGCGGGGGCGTTTGGTCTTTTTGTTAGCTTCGTTAGCTTCCATGTTGGTTAGAATGTTTTGAGTTGCGTAGTTTCAGAGCATTCACAAATTTTTGGTATGCCTCGCGGCACAAGATTGCGAATATATTCTTTAAAACAACAGATTAGGTTTGGTTTTGGTTGGATATGGTTAGTTTAAAATTGTTTCAAATCCCTCTGCGCGGCCTATGCAAACCTGACTGCATAAGGCGGCGGATAGTTTTCAGCACAAAAATATATTTTTCCGCGAACATTTGCAAATGTTGCGTGAAGTAAGTAATCAAATTTGACTGCCGCTTTCTTTCCGCAGAGCCTCAGAGCTCGCGGCTTATGATGAAATCGAACAGAGTGAGCATGGCGTCGCGCCACTGCGACGGCGGAAAAATGGCCAGCGTCTCCTCGGCCTGACTGCGCAGCCGGCGCATGGTGTCGTAGGCATAATCGATGCCGCCCTCGGAGATGGCGAACGCTATTAGGCTGTCAACCTCAGCGGGCGAAAGCTGGCTCTGTCGGGCGAGCTCCATCATTTCCGGTGCCTGCGCCGACCCGCTGTGATGAAGCGCATAGAGCAGCGGAAGTGTCACCTTCCCCTCGCGCAGATCGTTGCCGGTGGGCTTGCCTATCTTTTCGTCGGAAAAATAATCGAACACATCGTCCTTTATCTGGAAGCAAAGACCCAGCAGACGAGCGAATTCCCGCAACGCGTCAAGCCTGTGGTCGGTTACGCCCACACCGTAGGCACCCACCTCCACACACGAAACGAACAGCGATGCCGTCTTGCGGTAGATTATCTCGAAATAAGTGTTCTCGTCAAGATGACTGTTGTGGGCGGTGTAGATCTCGTCAAGCTCACCGATGGAGAGCAGACGCCCGAGATTGGAAATGGAGCGCACCACCTCGATTTTCCCCACCGAAACGCTGCAGAAGAGCGTTCGACAGGAAAAAGTCGCCCATCAGCACGGCCAGGTGATTATCCCACGCACCGTTGATGGTGGGATTTCCGCGCCGTGTGAGCGTGTCGTCCACAACATCGTCGTGGATGAGCGATGCGTTGTGCAGCAGCTCCACAGCCACTGCTCCGGCCAGCACATCGTCGTTGACCGTCCCGAGCAGTTTCGCGGTGAGAAGCACCATTATCGGACGAATCTGTTTGCCCCGCTTTTCAAGGAAAGAGCGCACCACCCTGTTCATCAGCTCGTTCGGCGACGACAAAGCCGACTCAATGCGTTCATTGAGCAGCTTGAGATCGGGGGCAAGCGCCTGCTGTATATCCTGAAATGAGGTCATGTTAACAAATTACGCGGCAAAATTAATGAAAAAACTGCGTTCGCCCCCTATCGCGCCCCATATTTTTCCCATAAATTTACAACCTTCACCTTTTGCAGCTCTTAAAAAGCAACGATACCGACAAAATAAATCTTGTCGGCCTCATTAAGGTATTGATTATAATCATTCACCGCACCACAACTTTTGTCATCGTGTTACCGCGGCATTCTATATAGACACCGGGGGTGAGATGAGTGCATTCACCATCTTCAAGGATCTCGCGCAGCACTCCGTGCAAATCATAAATCTTGCGCACAGCCATGTTGTCATTCTGCCGGACAACCTCCACTCCGGAACTCCCTTCTTCCATAATCTTTTCAAAATTACACCAAGGCTCCGTACTTGCATATACCTCCAGACTTCCCTTAGGCACATACAGCACACAATTAGCGTACAGACCTTCCCAACCGTCAATATCACCAAATTCATGCATCGCTCTTACATCCAGCGGACGGGAAGTCTGCGCATGAATCTCCCTTAAATTCACGCACCCCTGCAGTTCGCACGGATTGGAACTCATATTCCTTTCCGGCAATCCTGCATCACTCATAGGTTGTGCCGCACGTGGCATATTCCGGTCACCGAGCGACGATTCCTGCTCGGACCTCACGAACGGGAAATCATCATATTCCTCATAATACTCTCCCAAAATACGTTCTTGCTCCGGATTCTGCTCATCAAGATACGTATGATAGCGCTCATCGTACCACTCTTTCGGGAAATACACCGTTTCAAGCGAAGGACATTGACACACCACCCGGTCGTAGTGATTATACTGAAAATCACATCCGGAAAAATCAAGTTGTTTTAGCGACGAGCAGCCATAGAACGCCCCGCCACAAACCCTTACTCCATCGGGAATGACAATTTCCTTCAACGATGTGCACATGCTGAATGCGCCATATCTTATCTCTCTGAGCGTCGCAGGTAATTGCACGCTTGTAAGCTTGTCGCACCACGCAAAAGCACCATAACCGATACGCACCACGGTATAACTTCTGTCGTTATGTTCCACTTGTGACGGAATCAAAATGTCCCCCTCATAATATGCACCGGGCCACACTGTTATTTTCCCGTCAAAGTTTACAACCCTGTAATCCGGACAGTCAGTCAATTCCATTGTTGCAGGATAAGGGTCGTATGTGATTGTGTTGGGATTCATCACCATCACCTCCGAACGCGATTCGCTGATGATTCCATAATACAATTCACCAACCTTAAAGTCATAAGTCTCGCGGAATCCGTACCCGCTCCCTTCCCAATTCACCGAAGCACTCGCCGCCATGCCGACAGATGTACACCACATCACCGACAACAGTTGTATATAACTCCTTTTCATACTTATTTCTTGATTAAAATTGCTTTCTTATCAACTATTTCATTGCCCCTAGTTAGGGTAAGCCTTACGATATCTCCATTCTTAGATGCAGGCAATCTAATTTCAATTGGCAAACTAGAGCTCCTTACTTCAACTGACGACACCGTTACAGCTGTAGCATTCGATTGCAAATATGTGTTCAATTTCCATTCTCCATTCGGACCAAATATTGCCCCATATTTCATTTCTAATTTTACGATCAGTAAATCTCCATTTAATTCAAACGATTTGATATAATTATCTTTGGGGTTATCAAATCCTAAGGTAGCCAACTCCTTAAATGTACCTATTACCGGAACATAACCTGGACACATTATAGAAATGTGAATATCTTCAGGATTAGCTGCCTCAAATGAAACATAATTTCCATACACTCTTTTGCGCCTGGATGTTGACTCCTCATAAAATGATATGTATGCTTTCGTCATTCCCAAATCTACTGTTATGAATCCACCAAATTCTGTTATCGAGGCATTTTGTCTCAATATATTTGATGAACTCCAGCAAATAGACAAGCTTGGATCTCCAAAACAATGATAACGAGAACGTTGCAATTCCATTGTATGTAAGCTACCATTGTATTGCCTTTCCATATTAATTAGTCCGATATTTAACATTTCACCAATAGATGACGCTTTACCATTAAACAGCTCGGCATTTCGTTTGATATACGGGCTATCATTATAAATAAATTTAGCATCCGGGAAAATGCTACTGAACATAGCACATGCCATCGCATCATTATATCCTGAATAAGTAACTCCAGATGCCGCAATTATTGATGCACATCCAGCATCAGGCATGCACAACATCGATTTAGCAAAGTTATCATTGGCATTATATTTACCGGTTAAACAATCAATGCTCAAAACTATCGGGTAAACATGGTTCTCTAATCGGGATAAATGCGATGTCCTAAAAGACGGATCTCCCCATCCGTCAATTGTACCATGATCGCGATGAAAGAACAAGTTACAGCCAGAATTCATCTGCGTAATAATATCATCAGCATCACCGTCCCATGCGAAATTCGGTTTTCTAAGTTCTATCGGAATTTCACCGCCATAACTAAAAGTATCTGACCAATGTGACGGGAACACATTTGATTCACAATAATAAATTCTATTGCGTTTGTCAAATCTATCAGGAAAGGTATTATATAACAATTCCGTAGTACGCACAAAATCCCGATCTTCATATCCATCTTGGGGTTTCTCGTCCTGGAAGAAAGAGGAGTAAACAACCTTAGTTTCAGGCATGTCCCCTATCGGGTTCATTTCGTATGAAATTATTTTTTCTATAGCATTTTCAACCTCCGCTAAATCACTCCCAGGAATCCTGCCCATAAAAACATCGGCTATATGGTCGTTGTCCCCATCCATACATGCATATTTGAAGTCTGATGGAATCTTTGTATAATTTCCATCATCTATCATGTCATATGGGCTTACCAGATTCTCATCTCCAATCAATAAAACAAATCGAGGATTTTTCATATCTTGATACCATAAAGAAATCGCTTCAATGACATCATTCTTATTCCATGAAGACCTCGAATACGTATAAACACGGTAGCCCAACTTACGTTTCCACGCTGCGAGTTTTCGAGCCGCGGTGTTCAATGAAGTTGGTGTAATAATGAGATAGTCCACTTCCGATTCTGTAGCATTCATTTTATCACTCAACAAAGCTTTTCTTTATTATTTTTAGGCTGCAATGTAATAGATTTGACATATAAATCTGCATCTTCATCATATTCAAAAGCTGACGAAGATCCGTTCTCTATATATTCTATATCAAAATGTAGTTCTTTACAGATTCTCAGCCTATGCAAACTTGAATTATATGCAATCGGCGTAATTTCGACATTTGCCAATGGGAGATCCCTAAACACCTGAATTCCACAATCGGAAACCGGAGACTCTGGCTCAAACGCATTAGTATTGACAATCGGTTTTACCGGAACTGTATTAAAAGACCATTCCGAGATTTCTGGAATAACAGGACGAGCAGGTGCAAGAAAAGCTGAAAGCGAAATATAGTTTGCCGAAACATTGGTTACAGAGTATGTGTATCCTGGCGGAATCGCAAACCGTTCTAATAAAGTGGGCAAAGCAGCTTTCCCCTCAATGGCCATATTCCCGAATCCTCCGATAAAGACGTTATGCATCCCTTTAAAAATCGGATCTGCAACTATGGCGATGGAATCGAACTTGTAGGTAACTTGCAGCTTATTACTTTTACTCACAACATCAACTTCATAACCAAATCTCAAATTGTCATGCAACACAGAATCAGCTTGCACAACCACCATCGATTGCATTTGATAAAAGCTAACAAGCAATAGTAACAAAAATAAAACAATTTTCCTCATAAATATTAAAGTTTAAGGTTTGTATATAATAAAATCACACGATTGGTAAAGAGCGGTGTTTTTTTAGTAATGATGACGGATGAACCGGTCGCAATTTATAAAACATTCTTAACAAACGCAAGAAAAACTGAATATATTTTAATAAAATATTTATGTTATAAACAATCAGGGCGGACTAAGATAATGTGGTTCAGGAAGCAGGACAGATTCAGAACAAAAGACTTATGATTTAGCAAGTTACTGAATGGAGATGAGCTTGTGGGTCTGGAGGGGAGAGGCGCCAGCGGGGATGGGCGAGGGTGTAGGCGATGGCGGCGCGCAGGTGGCGTTCGGAAGCGGCGGCATCGCCGGGCACGTCGCATGGCTGCAGACGCCACTCGGCGGCAATGGCCATCAACGGTGCGTAGCCGTCCATCGGCTGCCCGCTGTAAACCACTTTCAGCTCGTCGATGCGGTCGAGAACCACCGGAGCATCCTTGGGAGAGCAGGTAACCCAGTCGACCGAGGGAGGGAGCGGAAGCGTGCCGTTGGTTTCCACCTGCACGAAGCATCCCGCGGCATGCAGGGCGTCAATGAACCCGTCGGTGAGCTGCATGGAGGGTTCGCCCCCGGTGACAACCACGTGGCGCGACGGGAAAGCCGTCACACGCTCCACCACCTGGGCATACGTCATCCCGACGGACGCATGATGGTCGGTGTCGCAGAACGGACACCGGAGATTGCATCCCGACAGGCGCACGAACACTGCCGGCGTTCCGGTGAAATGCCCCTCGCCCTGCAGGGAATAAAATATCTCGTTGACATGCAGAAGCCCCTGAGCGCTGCTGCCGCCATCCTTGTCAACTGCCATGGTCATAACACACAATCGGTGACATCGTCGGCAACATATGCGGCCATATTGCCGCAACTTTCCTGAACCACGCACTTATAGCATTGCGGCACGGAATCGGCCACCCAGCGGGCAATGTTCTCGGCAGTGGGGTTGAATGGGAACACCTCGTTGAGGTCGGCATGGTCGAGCCGTCCCTGAATAAGCTCCTTGATGCGGGTGAAATCGCACACCATCCCCTCGGCATTGAGCTGACGGGCACGGCAGTAGACGGTTATTATCCAGTTGTGGCCGTGGCGCCGGGTGCATTTGCTCTCATAGGGGAGCGAAAGGCTGTGGGAGGCCGAGATTTCGAGCTGTTTTGAAACGTAGTACATAGGTCAGTCAACAGAATTGCAGGCAAACGATGGTGTTGCATGAAACCCCAAAATGCGGGGTGCACCACCTCGGTGGATGAAAAAGGGGTTGCGAAAACGCAAATTTCGGCATTTTTGAGTTAAATTTGCAAATCAATAACCCGCGCATCTCCCCGCGCAATGCGCAACAAACTGAAATATGGGCAAAAACAAGCTAAAGAAATTTGGAGAAATGGAGCAGATGGAATGTGTGTTCCAGTATCCCTATGGCGTGCTGAGCCGCGAGGGCTTCCCCCTGAAAGGCCGCTGGAACAGCGACTATTTCCACAACGACGGCCCCATTGTGCTTGAACTGGGCTGCGGCAAAGGGGAATATACCGTGGGACTTGCACGGCGCTTTCCCCACAAGAATTTCATAGGCATCGACATAAAGGGCGCCCGCATGTGGACCGGAGCCAAGGCCGCCACACTCGAAGGGCTCGGCAACGTGGCTTTCGTGCGCACCAACATCGAGCTGCTGAGCCACTTCTTCGCCCCCGGCGAAGTGAGCGAGATATGGATCACTTTCCCCGACCCGCAGATGAAGAAAGTGCGCAAGCGCCTCACGTCCACCACATTCCTGAACCTCTACCGCACTGTGCTCGCCGACGGCGGAATGGTGCGCCTCAAAACCGACTCGCCGTTTCTCTACACCTACACGCGCCTGCTCACCGAGCTTAACGGCATAGTGCCCGAGGTGAACACCGACGACCTCTATCACAGCGGGCTGGCCGACGACATCCTGCAGATACGCACCTACTACGAACAGCAATGGCTGGCGCGCGGGCTTACCATAAAATACCTTGCGTTCCCCCTGGCCCACGCAGGCGAGCTGCAGGAACCCACCGACGAGATTCCGCCCGACACCTACCGCAGCTTCTCGCGCGGAGTTCTCGAAACCGACCCAAAATTCTCACAGCAAAGCAACGAATAACCATGCAACTATATCCCAACCTCATTCTCGACGCGCTGAAAAACGTGCGCTACCCCGCATCGGGCAAAAACATTGTAGAAGCCGGCATGGTGGAGGACGACATCCGCATCGACGGCAACAAGGTGAGTTTCTCGCTGATTTTCGACAAGCCCACCGATCCGTTCATCAAGTCGATTGTCCGCGCCGCCGAATCGGCCATCGAGACCTACATCTCGCCTGAAGTTGACATCAAAGGGAACATCGCGGTGAAAACGCGCACCACCCTTCCGCAGCCTGCCGCCAAACCGCTGGCCCAGGTGAAGAACATCATCGGCGTAAGCTCAGGCAAGGGGGGCGTGGGCAAATCGACCGTGGCCAGCAACCTTGCCGTGGCCCTCGCCCGCGAAGGCTACCGCGTGGGGCTGCTCGACGCCGACATTTTCGGCCCGTCGATGCCAAAGATGTTCGGCGTGGAGGATGACGAACTCTACATGCATCAGGTCGACGGCCGCCAGCTCATAATCCCCATCGAGAAGTACGGGGTGAAAATGCTCTCGATCGGCTTCCTTGTCGACAAAAATTCGCCCGTGCTCTGGCGCGGCTCCATGGCCTCTAACGCCCTGCGCCAGCTCATCACCGATGCCGATTGGGGCGAGCTTGACTACTTCATCATCGACATGCCCCCGGGCACGAGCGACATCCATCTCACCCTTGTGCAGACTCTGGCCATAACCGGCGTGGTGATTGTGAGCACACCCCAGCAGGTGGCGCTGGCCGACGCCCGCAAGGGCATCGCCATGTTCACCGGCGACAAGGTGAATGTGCCCATCCTCGGCCTGGTGGAGAACATGGCATGGTTCACCCCGGCCCAGCACCCCGACGAGCGATACTACATCTTCAGACGCGACGGCGGCGTGGAGCTTGCCAAAGAGCTTGGCGTGCGGCTTCTCGCCCAGATTCCGCTGGTCACCGATGTGTGCGACGACGGCGATGCCGGAACTCCCATAGCCCTCAAGGATACCGTCATGGCACACGAATTCATCCACCTCGCCCATGAGGTGACCGATGCCGTGGCCCAGCGCAACGAGCAGCTGCCCCCCACGCGGAAAGTGGAACTCAAAAAATAATCTCTCACCCCCTCACCACCGCCATGCCAAAGATACTGATCATAAACGGCCCGAACCTCAACCTGCTCGGCACCCGCGAACCGGAAGTGTACGGACACGTCTCGATGGACGAATACCTGCGCGCCCTCTCCGTCGACTATCCCGGAGTGGAGATAGATTACTATCAGAGCAACCACGAAGGCGACCTCATCGACCGCATTCAGGAAGTGGGCTTCGACAGCGATTACGCAGGCATAGTGCTCAACGCAGGTGCCTATACGCACACATCGCTCGCGCTGGCCGATGCCATCCGGGCCATCGACATTCCGGTGGTGGAGGTGCACATATCCAATACGGCCGCCAGGCCCGAAGCCATAAGGCACACATCACTCATAGCCCCCGCATGCCGCGGCACCATCACGGGGTTCGGCATGGACTCCTACCGCCTCGGCATCGAATCGCTGCTCTGACCGATGGATATAATGGATATAGAAGAATATATCAAGGCACACACCGACCCTGAGCCGGAGCTGCTGCAACAGCTCGGACGCGACGTGCACCTGCGCCTGCTCTACCCGCGAATGTGTTCGGGCCATGTGCAGGGACGGCTGCTGAAAATGCTCACCGCCATGGTGGCGCCGCAGCGCGTGCTCGAGATCGGCACCTACGCCGGCTATTCGGCGCTATGCATCGCCGAGGCTCTCCCCGAAGGGGCGCACCTTGATACGGTGGAGATTGACGACGAGATGGAGGATTTCATCCGAAGCCGCTTCGGCCGCTCGCCGCACGGACATAAAATCACGCTGCACATCGGCGATTTCAGCCGCATAGCCCCATCGCTGCAACCGGGCTACGACCTTGCCTACATGGACGCCAACAAGCGCACGTACACCGAGACATTCACCCTCGTGCGCAAGCTGGTGCGTCCGGGAGGTTTCATCCTGGCCGACAACACCCTGTGGGACGGAAAGGTGACCGACACAACGCGCCACCACGACCCGCAGACCCTCGGCATAGCCGAATTCAACGACACCATCGCCGCCGACCCATCGCTCGAAAAAGTGATACTTCCCCTGCGCGATGGCCTGACTCTCATACGCATAAAACCCTGACACCCAATATCACACCGGAGGATGGACACACCCGAAAAGAAATCAAACGAATGCAAAGGCACAATGGCAGCTGTAGGGATGTTCGACGGCGTACACCTCGGCCACCTGCACCTGCTTGAGCATCTGCGCCGCGAGGCTGCGGAAAGGATGCTGCAACCCCTCGTGGTCACATTTTCCAACCATCCGCTGTCGGTAATCGCTCCTGACCGCGCACCCATGCTCCTGTCGGCTCCGGAGGCAAAGATGCTGCAGCTTGCCGTGAGGCGGGTGGCTGTGCGCATGATTCCGTTTACTTCCGAGCTGCGCATGCTCCCGGCACGGGATTTTCTGGCAATGCTGCGCGAAAAATGGGGCGTGAAAGCCATCCTGCTCGGATTCAACAACCGGTTCGGCCACGACGCACCAGCCGACTTCGAAACATACCGCGCACTGGCTGCGGAGGAAGGAATCGAACTCGTGCTGGGCACCGAAAAGAAACTTGAGGGGAAAGGGAGCATCAGCTCGTCGGAAATACGCCGACTGCTGACACAGGGACACATCGCCGAAGCCAATGCCATGCTCGGACATCCCTACCAGCTGCAGGGCACAGTGGAGCACGGGCGCGAGATAGGACGCACCATAGGGTTTCCAACCGCCAACGTGCATCCGTCGTTCGTGTCACAGCTCATCCCCGGCCGCGGGGTATATGCCGCACGCGCGCTGATGCCCGACGGCGCGATGCTTCCGGCCGTGGTCAACATCGGAAGCCGCCCCACCACCGGCACAGCTGCCGACGTCCCCGAAACCATCGAGGCGCATCTTATCGATTATTCCGGTGATCTGTACGGCTCACCTATCACGCTGAACTTTATTGAGCATCTGCGTGACGAGCAGCGGTTCCCCTCGCTCGACGCCCTTGCAGCCGCAATCGACAACGACCGCCGCCGCGCCCTTGAAATCCTGAAATAAGAGAGAAAGGCATCCGCTACTCAAGGCATCGCGAACGGACTGGCGGATGCTCGGTCGAACACCTTCTTTCCGGCCACATACGTGGCTATGTTCATGTTGTCAAGCCCCATGGTCTGAAGCACGAAAAGTCTCTCGAAAATATCGGAAGCGAACTGCATGCGCCATTCCACAAATTCAGTCGGCGCCAGTGAAAGCACGGCGATATCGGCCTCGTTGCCCGGACGTAACGAACCAATCCTGTCATCAAGCCTGAGCGCCCTAGCCCCTCCCAAAGTGGCGAGATAGAAACTGCTCGCGGCATCGAGACTGTGCTGCTGCATCATGGCCACCTTATAGGCCTCGCCAAGCTGACGTGGGATGGAGAAATTAGTGCCCGCGCCCACATCGGTTCCTATGCCGAAACGGCATGGACGCGCGGCTTTGGAGGCATCCCAATAGCGGAACTCGCCGTCGCCGAGAAACAGGTTGGACGACGGGCAATGCACCGCTGCGGCGCCTGCATCATGGATGGTCTGCCATTCCTCCTCCTTCACTATGCAGCAGTGAGCCAGCACTGCAGTTGGGCCGAGCAGGCCGAAATGCTCATAGACATCGGTATAGTTTTTCGACCAGGGGAATAGCTCCTTAACCCACTGTATCTCATCGTAGGCCTCGTCGAGGTGCGTGTGCATGTACACCCCTTCGGCGGCATGGCGGCGGTAAAGCTCGCCGGCCAGACGCAACTGTTCATCAGTGCTTGTGGGAGCGAAACGTGGCACCACGGCGTAAAGCTGACGGCCGCGCCGGTGCCATTTTTCAAGCAGGCGTTCCGACTCCTCAACCGAGGCGGCGGCCGATGTGTCGCGCAGTGAATCGGGCAGATTGCGGTCCTGCAGCACCTTGCCCGAAATCATGCGGGTGTTCCAGCGCTCAGATTCCTCGAAGAACGCCTCCACAGATACGGGGAACGTCGTTGCGAACACATTCGCGGTGGTTGTGCCCTGCTGCAGCAATTGCCGGAAAAACACCCGTGCCACCTCGTCGGCAAACTCCTTGCTGCGGAATTTTGATTCGGTGGGGAATGTGTAGCGGTTGAGCCAGTCGAGCAGCGTGTCGCCGAACGACCCGATCATGGGCGACTGCACATAATGCAGATGGCAGTCGATGAATCCGGGCATGACGACGGCGTTTTCGTAAGTGTCCACGCGGTCGAGCCCCGGATAACGCCCGATTACATCGCCGTATGCACCGACGGCATCAATCACACCGTCGCGCGCCACCACAAGGCCGTCGGGATAATAGTCGTAACAGTCGGCTGCAGGAACGAGCAGCGGATTGTCCTTATATGTCAGCACCTGCCCACGGATGCCGAAAAGGCTCTGTGCGGCGGTATTGTTATTCTGATTTATGTTGTTATTGTCGGTAGTCATGGTTGAATGGTTCATGTTCTGGTGTAGGTAATAAAAACTGCGTATCTGCCTGATTGTGCCGCCGATGCGCGGCAGCTATCACTCCGGGAACATGCCGAAGGCGCGCAATCCGGATGCAAATCACTATGAATTAAACAATTGTGCGAAGTTCAGAGTTCAGATTAAAAGGATAAAAACTGTGTCGGAGAAAAAAGTCATCAATACCACTGCACGCCGTTGGAGGTCGACGAGCGTTTGTCGTACTTGAGGTCGCTGAGCAGGGCTGACTTGACCGAGATATGGAAATTATAGCTCTTGTAGGGGCCTACCGGAATCACACTCGCCCTCATGGTGAAGCAGTGGAGGTCGCGGGCTATGTTCAGGTTCATGTAGGCTATCTTGTGCAGGTCGAAGTTGTAGGAGGCCGATGCCGAGAACTCCCAGTTCTTGGTGGGCCGTATATTACCCGACAGACTGAGGTTCTGCGTTATCTTGCCGTTATATTCCATCTTCTCGCGGTTGAAATCGCCGTAGCTGTAGTTCACCGAATAATTGACCGAGAGGCTCCACGGCACCTCCCATGCCGCATATCCGTCGGGCGACAGCTTCAGGTCGTCGTCATCATTGCCGTTCCCGTTGTTGAGGCGGTCCGGCTGTCCGTAGCCGGCGTCATCCCAGTCGTCATCCTTTGGATTGTTGCCGAGGTCGCCGTTGTTTTCGGGTGGATTGTTCTTGTTTTTCTTCCGTTTGAAGGTGTCGTTATTGAAGGTGTAGGAGAAGGAGGTTCCGGTTGAGGAGAGGCGTCCCAGACCTTTGCCCTGCGATATACGGAGCTTATTGACACGCACCGGGTTTCCGGCACTGTTGAGGGCGTAGGTGTACACGTCCCATGTGGCCGAGAGGTTGAGGTTGAACTGCTTGGTGAGGCGCAGCAGCAGCGACGTGTTGATATTGCTCCACCGCAGCGAGTCGGCCGCGAAGTTGTAGCTTTGGCTCACGGTGAAGTTCTCGATGAGCGACACCTTTTTCTCGCCTATGGAGTCGTTGTCCGACTTGACCTTCATCTCCACATTGTTGGCGAGCGAGAAGCTGACCATACCGGTTTTCCCCTGTCCGGGCACACCGAAGAGGCCGTTTGGGAACATGGAGTATTTACGCGTCTGCTCGCGTCCCAGGTTGTCGATGTAGTTGTACTGGCCGTAATATCCGAACCAGGGGGACGAGAAGTCGGGCGATGCCGAGAAGGAGACGGTGGGAGTCATCACGTGGCGGATCATCTTCACCTTGTCGCCGAGGAACGGCAGAGGCTGGAAGAATCCGTAAATCTTGGTATCGAACGAAACAGAGGCCGTGAAATCCCACACGTTATAGAACGAATAGGTGGTGTCCATAACTTCAGCCGATGCCGCCGGATCCCACGAGCGGCGCACCTTCTGAGTGTACATACGGTCGGTGAGGTTGATCGACGGAGTGACGTTGAAGTAGGTGAACAGCGGGAAAGTGGCCGAGATGGGGATGCTGTGACGCATGCCGTTTCGCCAGTCCTTTATCAGTGACTTCTTGAAGAATTCGTCCTGCTTGGCCGTGAGGGAGTTCTGGAACTGACCCGAATAACTCATGCGGATTTTCTCATACCACCGGTCGGCGCCTACTGCCTGCTTGCGCTTGAAGGGATAGGTCTGGCTCATGGTGACGTTCAGGTTGGGGAACGACACTGCAAGAGTGGAGTCCTGTGTGCGCTGGCTGATGTTGAGCGACGTGGAGAACGACCATTTCGAGTTGGGAATGCGGTAACTCATGTTGATGGTCGACGATTTGGTGTTCTCCGTGAACGAGTTGGTGTAGTAGCTGTTGAGGGCGTTGCGCGTGTAGCCCGATGTGGTGAAGTTCACCGCCGCCGACAGCGTCATGTTGGGATTCGCCTTGGAGTCCTGCGAATGGTTCCACATGATCTGGAAGTTGGTGGCCTTTGAATAGTCCGGGTCGCTCTTTTCGCCATAGATGGTCTTGAGATAGTGGATGTTGAACGAGCCGCTGTACTTGTAGCGCTTGCGGTAGGTTGACTGCGCCGAAAGGCCCCATGAGCCCTTGGTGTAGATTTCACCCGTAAGGGCAAGGTCAATCATATCGTTGATGGCGAAGTAGTAACCGCCGTCGCTGAGATAGAATCCGCGGTTGTAGTCATCGCCGAACGTCGGCACTATGACACCGGAGGCATAGCTGTCGCTGAACGGGAAGTAGCCGAACGGGATGGCCAGCGGGAGCGGCAGCCCGGCAAGCACCATGTAGGCCGGCCCGGTGACGATGTTTTTCTTCGGACGCACCTTGGCGCGTGTGAGCTGCAGGTAGAAGTGAGGGCATTCGTGGTCATCGCAGGTGGTGTAGCGCCCGCTCTGCAGGTAGTAGTCCTCTCCTTCGGTTTTCTTTGTACGGCCGCCGGTGAGGTAACCCTCACCCTGCTGGGTGATTACGTCTGTGATGTAACCGCGCTTGCTCTTGAAGTTGTAGCGCATGGTGGAGGACTCGTAGCTCGAGCCTCCCTCCTCGAATACCGGCTGACCCACCATTTCGCCCACCGAGTCCTGACGCCCTACGGCATAAACCTCGCTGCTGTCCATGTTGAGCTTGATTTCAGCCGCATTAAGTTTGAGGTCGCCATAGTCAACGCTCGCCTCACCGTACATGAACACGGTGTTGCGGCCTTTCATCACCATTGAGTCCTTGGAGTTGAAAACCACCTGATTGTCAAGGTCGACCTTCTCGCGGCGGATACGCGACGGACGTTTCGGCTTCACCGTGTCGGGCGCGATAGGCGGCAGGAGCGCAGCCACAGAATCCCTGACGCTAAACATGGAATCCACCGGAGCCGAAGTGCTGTCGGCCACAATGCTGTCGGCCGGAGCCACAACAGGGGGCACAATGCTGTCGGGTCCCGGAATTTCATCAAAAAGCCGTGACGACGCCGGTGCACCGTCGCGCGAAAACAGGTTTCCGGCCACAGTACAAGCTAAAAACAGGAAGATTATATATAATTGAGAGCGTCGCAAATGTGTTGTCTAATAATCGTTTGGGGCATCAAAAGCATGCACTGCGGCTACAACGCCGCAGCACACTCGGCCTCTGAACAGTGCAAAGTTACTATATTCTTGCAAATTCCCGCTCCCTCACCCCGTTAAATTTTCATTTCACCGCTTAGCAGGCGCCAGCGGCGCTCCCGGCCGGATAACTTCGGATAAGTTCGGATAAGCTCGGATAAGCTCGGATAAGCTCGGATAAGCTCGGATAAGCTCGGATAAACTCGGATAAGTTCGGATAAGCTCGGATAAACTCTTATAAGAATTATCAGAATTATCCGAGCTTATCCGAGCTTATCCGAAATTATCCGAATTAATCCGCCACATTTGTTGCCGAAAAGGTGAAGAATGCTTAATTTTGCCAAATAAGGCCGCCATAAACGCCTCGCGATGCCTTTTTCTTCATTTGCTCTAATTCTTTTTCTCATTCCGTCAGCCAACCACATGGACCAGAATTCACCCGGCAACCGCCCTCTGTTTTCCATCATTACAGTAACGTACAATGCCGCCGACACGCTTCCCGCCACCATTGAAAGCGTGCGCCGGCAGACATGCAATCTGTACGAACATCTCATCATCGACGGCGATTCGTCGGACGGCACCATAGAGATTGCCCGCCGCAATCTGCATCCGCTCATGCGTTTCCGTTCGGCCGCCGACCGCGGCATCTACGACGCCATGAACAAGGGCCTGGCGGAGGCCACAGGCGATTACGTGATTTTCCTCAATGCCGGCGACACATTCCATTCGCCCGATACGCTGCAACGCATCGCCGACACCATAATGTGCGAGGACTATCCCGGCGTGGTCTACGGCCAGACCGACATAGTTGATGCCGACCGCCGCCGCATCGGTCCGCGCCACCTAACCGCACCCGAACAGCTGTCGCTGCAGAGCTTCGCCGACGGCATGGTGGTATGCCATCAGGCTTTTGTAGCACTCAGACAGATCACGTCGCCCTACAATCTGAAATTCCGGTTCTCGGCCGATTTCGACTGGTGCATCCGCGTGCTTCAGCATTCGCGCCGCAATGTGCTCATCCCCGAAGTGCTCATCGACTACCTTAACGAAGGCACCACCACCCGCAACCGGTTCAAATCGCTGCGCGAGCGCTTCAACATCATGTGCTACTATTACGGCGTGCGCAGCACTGTGGCGCGTCATTTCAAATTCCTCATGCGCGAACTGCGCCGACACTTCTGACACATGCTTATCATCAACACCACGTTTGTCGTACACAACAGCATCGAAGCTGAATTCATAGACTGGCTGTCGGGCACACTCCTGCCGGCAGCGGCAGCCAGCGGATGTTTCGCCACGCCCACGGTGGCGCGTGTGCTCACCTCTATCGAGCCGGACACACTCAGCATAGCTGTTCATTTCCCCGCCATCGACCCGGCGAAAGCCTCGCACTGGCACGAAAACGAAGGACAGGCACTCATGGCCGAACTTCACCGCCGCCGCGGTCAGCATCTGATGTTCTTCACCACTCCGATGGAAACGGTTGACCTCCCCGTGAAAACGCCCGACACCCATGTGGGATAAAGTGATAATCGGCATCGACCCCGGTACGAACGTCATGGGTTACGGCGTGCTCGGCATCCTCCGCGGCAAGCCCTCCGTCGTGGCCATGGGTGTGCTGCGCCTCAACCGCATGGAGGACCATTACATGCGTCTGCACCGCATCCACGAGCGCGTGCTCGGGCTTGTGGAGCAATATCTGCCCGACGAGTTCGCCATCGAGGCTCCGTTTTTCGGCAAAAATGTGCAATCCATGCTTAAACTCGGACGAGCCCAGGGCGTTGCCATGGCCGCCGCACTCAGCCGCGACGTACCCATCGCCGAATATGAGCCGCGAAAGGTGAAGATGGCCATTACCGGCAACGGCGCCGCATCGAAGGAACAGGTTCAGGAGATGCTTGTGCGCATCCTGAAAATCCCGCGCGAGAACCTCCTGCCGGAACTTGACGCCACCGATGCGCTCGGTGTGGCCCTCTGCCATTTCTACGAATCCTCGCGCCCGTCGCTCCCCGCCGGCCCCAAATCCTGGAAAGAATTCATCGCCCGCAACCCCGGCCGCGTAAAATGACTACAAACATTATTTAACGTAGCAGTGAAAGATTTTGGCACTGGCAGGAGATAATTTTGCAGGTGAAGACCATGATGGTGTTCCTCGAAATCCTAAAATCTTACCGCTATGTCAATTCTAATCATTCTTCTATGCGTTTTCGCTTGGCTCGGTCAAGCATTGAAAGACGGCGCCGACATCTGACGTGATCCAGCGCAAGGACATTGTCGGCACAACATCAGCATTACAAACAAGATAACCTCAATCTGTAACACCTACCGCCATGATTGGAATTATTGTCTGGGCGATTCTTATCATCTTTATTGCCATATGCGTCAATCCGGGGTTTCTCTCCTTTCTTTTCCTGATTGCTCTTCCTGTGGGAATCGGTGTCTTTCTACTGATGAACTGGCTAAGAAGCAAGTTTGGCGGATAAATCAGGAAGTGGTGCGGTCGGACTGGCGGAGCATGGTGGTGAGCTTGTAATGGGCTTCGAGCAATGCCCAGATGAAGCCGGGACGCCCGTCGCGCAGGCCGCCTTTCAGAAAATACGAGCGGAAAAAGCGGCCGAACGGCTTGACCAGAAATGCCGGGGCCGAATAATGCCTATAACCTCTGCGGTCAACCTCCTTGGCGGAATAACGGCTGATTTTCTCAAGCCGTGAGGCTATGGTGTTGCGTTCGAGATGCACGAATGCAAGCTCGCGACGCGACGCAGGAATGGTTTCAATCACGCCATCTATCTGCGGCTGCGCGTGAATCACCGGCGGCCAGAAAATGCGCTTCTTCCGCGCAAAGCGCGTGAGATAGTCGGGATAAAGGCAGTGCATCTCCCGCCCCATGAATGAATTTATGCGCGGAATGCGCAATGCCGCCGGCGCATCCTCGCGCGCTGCCGTGTCATAAAGATATTCACGCAGTTGCGGCGTAACCAGTTCATCAGCATCCACTATAAGCACCCACGGATGCGAGGCCGCCTCGATGGCTGCGTTACGCGCAGGCTCGCAGATGCCGCAACGCTCAAAATCCACAATCCGTGCGCCATGTGCGGCCGCAATGCGGCGTGTATCGTCGTCGCTGTGCATATCCACAAGCACAATCTCGTCGAATCCGGCGAGCGACTGCAGCACCTCGTCAAGATGTTCGGCCGCATTGAATGTGTTGAGAACAGCGCTTATTTTCGGTCGGTCGGTATGGGACATAGCGATAAAAGCTGATTTACTGATTCGGTTATATCAAACGTGGCGGCACGGCGCAATGCCTGCCCACCCATCTGTGAGCGCAGCGCAGACGAACCGGCAACCTTGGCAATGGCTTCGGCCAGTGCGGCAGCATCTCCCACAGGCACAAGAATTCCGGCGTTGCCATAGTCAAGCACTTCGGCCGGTCCCGACGGACAGTCGGTGGCCACCACCGGGCGTCCGAGAATCAGAGCCTCGGCAAGCACAAGGCCGAAGCCCTCATATTTCGAAGAATGCACAAGCGCTTCGGCATTGGCAATCCAGGGAGCTGCATCGGGCTGGAAACCTGCAAAAAAAGTTTTCTCCACCACTCCGAGCGCCTTGGCATGCGCCTCAAGCCGTTGCCTGTCGCGCCCTTCGCCCACGAGCACAAGCGCCGGGAAATCCTTGCCGCCGTCAGGCTGCGAGGCGAGAGCACGGGCATATGCATCAAGCAGCGTTGTTATATCCTTCTGGCTCTCTTCAAGCCGCTCAACGGCAACGACATAACGAGCCGGCGCATCCACAGGCAACTTCGCGGCCGCGCGCCGCCGGAATTCATCGAGGTTATAGCCGTTGTAGATGCGCACGAATTTGGCCGCAAGTTCGGGGAACAGGCGCCGCCCCTCCTCCACCATTGCATTCGATATGAGCGCCACATGGGTGTAGGCCCGCATCCCCTCCATCTGCCTGCGCGTGTGCCTCGGCCAGCGGCTCAGATTTTCGGGAATACTGAAATGATAGAATCCCGTCACCGGAACCGGGCTATGCTGAAGCAGGCTGTAGAACGTGCAGTCGAAATCAATCACCATGTCAGCCCGGGCCACGAGGCGGTCCAACCGGCTTCGGGTGGTAAGTTTCCTGATCGGGTTAAGCACAATCTCGTCGTAAAGCTTCACCGCCACAGGCAGGCGGTGCCTGATCTTCTCCTTGCGCCAGCGCGTGAGCACAGGGTTGTCAACGAGATATACTACCTTCACCCCGGCAGGAATGCGCGGCAGATGCACCTCGAGTTCATCCATCTTCACGCCTATGGCAAGCGTCACATCATAGCGGTCGAGCGGGATGTTACGCAGATATTCCACCAGGATGGTGTCAATGCCACCGTCAAGGAAACGGCTTATAAGAAAAAGCAGGCGGGGTTTCACGGCGTGTGTCATTTGGGTTGCAGGTGGGTGAAATTCAGATATTTGTCGGCCTCGTATAGCGTAATGAGCCTGTGTTTACAGCCCGACGCACCTGGGCTGAGCCTGTCGAGGTTGGCCATTATCTCATCGCGGTGGGTGGCGAGTATCTGCGGAAACTTGCCCAGACGCTTCCATGTGCGCCCGGCTAGCATGGCTCGCTGCCACCTGCCAAGCTCAAGATAATCGGCCACGCGCACCATAACCGGCAGCCCCTCGATGAAATAGATGCCGGACTTTGATGCTCCCGGCGACACCTTTGCCGTGTGCTGGCGGAAACGGTTGAGCTTGCGGCGCACCTCCACCGCACCTCCTCGGGTGGCGAGGTTGACCCAGAATAGCCAGTCACCACAGTAGCGCATACGCAGCTGGCAATCCTCTATCGCCGGAGCCATGCTGCGGCGGAACACCGCCTGCGAGGCATTGTACACATTGGCCGTCCACAACAGTTTTCGCACCATAAGCTCGCGGCCTGTGTAGACCTCCACCTCGGGCTGACCGGGCCGATAGCGGTCCCAGTCCATGTGCGGTATGTTGTTGCCCAAGGCATCCACCATCAGCGAACCTGCGAATGCAAGCGCCGCTTCGGGATGAGCCTCCAGATTAGGCACCAGTGTGGCCAGGAAATCGGGTGTGGCGGAATCGTCGCTCTCGGCAATCCATACATATTCCCCGCGTGCCAGGGCGAGGCCGCGCTTCCACTGGGCGAATGTACTTCCGGAGTTCTGCCCGTTGAGCACTATATGGCTCACACGCGGCTCGCTGCGGTAACTCTCTATGACCTCCCGGCTGTTGTCGGTGGAACAATCGTCAAGCAGGATAAGCTCTATATTGCCATAGGTCTGCCCCAGGACGCTGTCGATGCGTTCACGCAAAAATCCGGCATGATTGTAGTTGGGCACAATCACGCTCACCATCCCCTTGATTGTATCGTTCGTAGTGGTCATAGCATATTTCCGCGCACATCGGTACGTGGCAGTCAAAGTTAACGAATTAATCACAGCCACGCAACAGCCGCGCCGGCTTTCATTCGCCGCGCATGGCGGCTATGACGCGGAGCAGACGGCCGGCAATCACCTTTTCGGAAAAATGCGAGGCGACAAATGCATGTTGCTCGGCGCGCGGGAACGGCGATTCAAGGGCCAGCCGCAGACAATGTGCCACCGACTGGGCCGAACCGTAGTCGGCTATATATCCGTTCTCGCCATGCGTCACGATGTCGGGCTGTCCCCCCACGCCGAAAGTCACCGGGGTGGCACCTGCGGCCATCCCTTCCATGAGGGTGGCTCCCATTGTCTCGAACCGGGAGGTGGACAGCACCACCGTTGCAGTGGCATAGAGATTCCGTAATTCGTCCGGTGCCATACGCCCCACGTAGCGGAAAGGGAACCGGAGCGCATCGAATGCATGCCCGTCGGCCACGCCTCCGAAAAACACCGCCTCCAACCGTTCGGCCAGCTCCGGATGCTCCTGCGCCAGCAGGTTCAGTGCCTCAATAGCCACCGGGAGACCCTTTACAGGGTCGTCAAGACGGGCAGCACCCATCACTATGCGCAACTTCCTGCGGTCAGAACCTTCGGCGGGTTCCGTAGTGAACTCCTCAACGGGGAAGGCATGGCCGAGCACCTCGATATCCGCACCTCTAAGCAGCGAACCTTTAAGGCACTGCTCGCGCTGCCATCGGCTGACGGCAAGAAATTTGATAGGGTAACTGCGGAAAATGTCCATTTTCCGCTCCCAGACCATACGTGACAAATCGCCCATGCGCCGTTCCCAGTGGAGCAGCGGACAACGGCCGCAGCCCAGTTCATAGCGGGTGCAGCCGGCCGGCAGATGGCAAATGCCGGTGGCACACCAGAGGTCGTGCATCCACCACACCACTGGTTTCTTCATCTCGCAGATACGGCGTAGCTGCCCGAGCGAAAGAAAGCCCTGGTTCACCCAGCCCAGCACAATGGCATCCGCCTCGGCAACCCAGGGGTGCGATGACACGGCTGCGCCGAAGCGGGCGGTAGACACCTTCCACAGGTCCGGCCTGTTGAATCCGTTGCTTGCAAAAATCTCGGCGCGTTCGGCCACCTTGGCCACCTTGCGGCGAGAACTCCCCACCTGAGCCACCCACGCATCATCACCATCCTTACGCCCCACAAGCATGCGGGCATCCACACCCATGCGGCGCAGAGCCGACACAAGGCGGTGGGTCACCATTGCGGCGCCACCGAGAGTGTCATTAGTGGACAGAAACAGAATCATACGGCAGCAGGTTTACGTCGGTTTTTCACCTCGTTCACGAACACCACACCGGCATAAACAGCCAGCAGCAGCACACGCGTGGGGAAATCTATCCAGTTGTTGCCGGTGGTGAGAAGCGTGGCCGCACCCCAAAGCGCCATTGCGGCCACTGCATAGAGCGCAAGCCGACCCACCTCATAAGGGATGGGGTATTTGAAACGTCCCACAAGATAGCTTGCAACCATCATGAATGCATAGCAGCTGAAAGCCGCCCAGGCGCAGGCCATATAGCCGAACGTGGGGACAAACGCGATGTTCACGCCGAGCGTCACGGCAAGTCCGGCAAGCGAGAACCATGTACCCCATATGGTGCGGTCGGTGAGCTTGTACCATAGCGACAGGTTGAAGAACACGCCGAAGAACAGCTCTGCGAGCATCACCACAGGCACGACTTTCAACCCCTCGAAATATGCAGGCGATATGAAATATTTGAGCACCGGCAGAAAGAACATCACCCCGAGGAAGATGAACATGCCGAAAATCACGAACCAGTTCATGGCCTCCACGTATGCCCGTTCCTTTCCTGCGCCTTTCTCTTTGTTCTGCGCGAAGATAAACGGCTCATAGGCGAAGCGGAAAGCCTGTATGAACATCACCATGACGATGGCAATCTTGTAGTTCGCTCCATACACGCCCAGTCCGCTCATGGCTTCCTGACGGTCGGCAATCAGCATGGGGTAGAGAATCTTGTCTATGGTCTGGTTCATGATACCGGCGATGCCGATAATCAGGATGGGGAACGAATAGCCCAGCATCTCGCGAAGCAGACGGCCGTTGAAATTGTAATTTTCGGCCAGAATTTCCGGCACGAGCATCAGCAGCACGGCAAGCGAACTGATGAGGTTGGCCAGGAAGATGTAGCCTATGCCGAAATCGGGGTCATAAAACCACGCTATCCACCCCGGAGCCGACTCCCATATGACGGGGCAAAGAAGGATGAAGAAAAGATTCAGCCCTATGTTGATGGCTATGTTGAGCAGCTTCAGCGTGGCAAACCTTACGGGCCGTTTACGATAGCGCAGATAGGCGAACGGGATAGCTGTATAGGCATCCACACCCACAGCCACCACCATCATCCATATGAACGACGGATGGTCGGCGCAGTCGAGCCACCGGGCTATCTCGGGCGACAGCAGGCACCCGGCCACAATAAACAGCATCGAGGTGGTGCCCAGCGAGAGCAACGCGGTGGTGTACACCTGCCCGGGATTGGTCCAGCGGTCGTGATTGGCGAACCGGAAAAAACCGGTCTCCATCCCGTAGGTAAGGATGGTCAGAACTAATGCCACATAGGCATAGATATTTGTCACCACACCGTATTGTGCCGCCGCGAAACAATAGGTGTACATCGGCACGAGGCACCAGTTGAGAAACCGGCCCACAATGCTGCTCACACCGTAAATCGCGGTGTCCTTGAAAAGGCTTTTTACTCCGGCCATATCGTTAAGTAACTGTTCAAAATTATTTTATATTAACCGGTCTGTTTATTTCAATGTTTCTTCGGCAAAATTTTTGAATCTTTCCCTCTCTTCATCAGTCGTGTAGCTCACTACACTCCTTCTTCATAGAGAAAAATCTTCTAAAAATTTTACTCGAACAAACATCAAAATAATTTCGACCAGTTACTTAAAATCGCTTTTGGTTATGCAAATATAGGATGTTTCCATAACACGGCAAAAACGACAGGCACATTCCGATGCACATTCCGAATTGCCCCGTACACCACACAGCCCGCATGCATCGGGGCTTCATGCTATCGCCAAAATGTTTTTATGCACATCTTATGAATAATGGAATAATTAACCCATATGGGAATTAATTAGCAGAATTGGACAAAAATTAACAATAAACCATCCTATTAACAAACTTTAACGAATCGGGGGGGTAAAATGTGAAAGTTTACTTAAATTTGTTGCCGAACAGGCAACGTTGCCGGTTCGTATAAATTCCATATTTATGCATAAATTTTATACACACAAAAGTATTGCACTGGCATTGGCGTTGGTTGCCTCAGCAGGCGTTCTTTCTGCAAAAGCCGTTTACATCGAGCAGGACGGAGTAAGGTACTACTGGAACAACACAAAAACGAATGTGGAAGTAACCACCCCCGCGAAAGGCACCACATATGTGGGAGACATCACGATTCCGGCCACAATCACGTATGAAGAGAAAGAGCTCAGCGTGACCGCCGTAAGATCAAGCGCATTCTCGGAGAACACCTATCTCACATCTGTCACACTGCCCGAATCCGTGACCTCGATAGGCGACTATGCTTTCGACTCTTGCGAAGGGATTAAAAAGGTGACAATGCCCGGCGTGAAAACCATCGGGCACTGGGCGTTCCGCAACTGCTATGAACTGGAGACACTTGATTTCAGCGACAAGCTGGAAAGCATCGGCAACTATTGCTTTGATAAAATATTGAAAATAACCTCCATAACCCTTCCGGAAACCACCACCAATCTCGGTGGATATGTATTCGAGGGGAATCCTCAGATCACCACCGTGACCTGCAAGGCTGTGACACCTCCGGCCGTAAAAAGAGGCTATCTCGACGGCGAGGAGATCTACACCATTTTCGATGACAACGACTACGGCGACCGTGTGCTGTTTGTTCCCGAAGAGTCAATCAACGCTTATAAATCCGCCCTCGGATGGCACCATTTCGGAGCCAACATCAAGGCCATCGGATCAAGCTCGATAGCCGAAACGCTTGCCGACAATGGCTTTTTCACAGTGAAAGCCCTGGGGGCGCAGCCGCCGTTGAGGTTTCCACCACCGAAGCCACTGTTGTCAAAGTGGTTAACATGAACGGTCAGCTCGTGAAATCGCAGGCCGTAAATCCCGGCACCACAATTATCACCGGCCTCCCCGCAGGCGTTTTGGTTGTGAACGGCGTGAAAGTCGCAGTCCGCAAATAATCCGGCAGCAGCTAAAACTGGGTTAATCATCAACCCCATTTGCTCAATTTCCACCCTACAATAACGCTGTGTCAAAATCGTGCATTTTGACACAGCGTTCAATTTTACTACCTGATGGCGAGGGTGCTGTCAGAGTGGCCTTTATCAATTGGCAAACAGGCCGCCGAGTCCTTCGGCCTCGAAGCCGAGATGACGCCATGCCAGATCCGTCACCTCGCGTCCGCGGGGGGTGCGCTTGATGAAACCCTCCTTGATGAGGAACGGTTCGTAGACATCCTCGATGGTGCCGGGATCCTCACCCAACGCCGTGGCAATGGTGGTAAGACCCACCGGGCCGCCCCGGAATTTGGTTATCATGGTGCGCAGCAGCTTGTTGTCTATCTCATTGAGGCCATAACGGTCGATGTTGAGCGCCTCCAGCCCATAACGGGCAATCTCAGGATCGATGGCACCCGAGCCTTTCACCTGGGCGAAATCGCGCACGCGGCGCAACAGAGCGTTGGCTATACGAGGCGTTCCGCGCGAACGCATGGCAATTTCGTGGGCGGCCTCCCCACTGCACTTCACTCCGAGCAGCGATGCCGAACGCAGTATGATGCGTTCCAGAGTGATATGATCGTAATATTCCAGATGGCAGTCGATGCCGAAACGCGCCCTGAGCGGCGGCGTGAGCAATCCGCTGCGCGTGGTGGCGCCCACAAGCGTGAACGGCGAAAGCGACAACTGCACCGAGCGTGCCCCCGGACCCTTGTCGATCATTATGTCGATGCGGAAATCCTCCATGGCCGAGTAAAGATACTCCTCCACAGTGTGACTAAGGCGGTGAATCTCGTCGATAAACAGCACATCATTCTCCTCAAGCGAAGTGAGGATACCGGCCAGATCGCCCGGCTTATCAAGCACCGGACCGGAAGTCACCTTGAAGCCCACCCCCAACTCATTGGCTATGATTGCCGACAGCGTGGTTTTGCCCAGGCCGGGAGGCCCGTGCAGCAGCAGGTGGTCAAGAGGCTCGCCACGCATTTTGGCAGCCGCGACAAACACCCGCAGATTCTCCACAATCTTTTCCTGTCCGGCAAACGCCTCGAAGCGCCCCGGACGCAATGCGCGTTCGTAGTCGCCGTCGCGCTCGCTGGCGCTGTTGTGTATGTCGAAATCCTGTTGCTCCATCCGGTTCCTGTTAAAAGCTCTTGTTCCTTTTTAAAAAGCGCTGCAGCTTTAAAGCACCTGACGCCTCTTTTTAATGCATCCCGGGACTTCTTGAAATCTCATACCGAGACTCCATTGAATGCCCTTGCACTGCAGGAGGGTGTTGCAAACGCCCAAAATGTAGGGACGCACAGACTGTGCGTCCGCAACACACATATTTGCCATCAGTCAATTGTCGGACGCACAAACCGTGCGACCCTACATCATTGACCGAAATATAGATGTTTTGCAACATCCTCACGCTTAAAGCCACAAAATTACGAAAATCCCCCCTCATTCGCAACCAACCTTGAATCTTAGCCACGAGTATTGCGTTGCCGGTATGTCAAAGAAAAAAAACGATATGGCATGCAGATTAATTTGGAAGAATCAACAAAACGCACTATCTTCGCCTTTGCAAAAATGTCACAAGTGACAAAATAATTAAGTATGCAGATAAAACGCGACATATATTTGAATCGACTTATTGAACGACGCCATAACCATCGAATTAAAATCGTCAGCGGTGTGAGACGAGGCGGTAAAACCTATCTTCTATTTACACTATTCAGTGAATGGCTGCAACAAAATGGCGTTTCGGGAGAATAAATAATAAAGATAAACCTTGAGGACAGACGCAACAAGGTACTTCGAGACCCCGACCGACTTCTTGAGTATATTGATTCTAAAATTCGAGGGAACGTAATGCATTATGTGTTGATAGACGAAATCCAACACGTTGCAGAGTTTGAAGATGTCTTGAACAGCTATCTCCAGATGCCTAACGTCGATGTATATGTTACGGGAAGTAATGCAAAGTTCTTGTCAAAGGATGTAATTACAACATTCCGGGGACGAGGAGACGAAGTACGGGTATGGCCACTGAAATTCAGTGAATATTGTAGCGCGTTCACTCGCTCAAACGAAGAAAATCTTTTGGCCTATCTACACTACGGTGGTCTGCCCGAAACAATAAATATGTCAACGGAAGAAGCTAAAACAAATTTTTTGAAAAACGTATTTGAAGAAACATATGTGCGAGACATCAAAGAGCGTTATAAAATCAGGCATGACGAAGAACTGGAAATACTGTTCGATATTGTGTCCTCTACTGTCGGAAGTCTCACAAATCCTAAAAAATTAGCGAATACATTTGATTCTATAAAAGGTAGTGACTTATCATACATTACGATTAAACGTTATCTTGATATAATCTGCGAGTCTTTCCTAATGGAAAAGGCTGCGAGGTATGATGTCAAGGGGAAAAGGTATATTGATACGCCATATAAATATTATTTTGTAGATTCCGGATTGCGAAATGCCAGATTAAACTTTCGTCAACCGGATTACAGTCATGTAATGGAGAACATTATCTACAATGAATTGCGTGTGCGCGGCTACAATGTTGATGTTGGAGTTGTGCCGGTAGTTATTCGTGATAAAAATGGCAAGCAAATCCGCAAGCAATACGAGATAGATTTCGTTTGCAATCTGGGGAGCAAACGTTATTATATTCAATCCGCCTGGCGTATGGAGAGCGAGGCTAAGGTAGAGCAAGAAGAACACTCACTCCGAAGCGTTGATGATTCGTTTAAGAAAATAATCGTACTGGGCGAACCTACACCCATATATCGTAATGAAGCCGGAATCACTACGATGAGTATTTACGATTTTCTTTTGAAAGAAAATTCGTTGGAGCTTTAGACTGTAAAAGAGCCTTTTAATTAGGTGCCCTTAGCCTTGGTAGGCTGTACAGGCCCAAAATCAATTGTCGTTAAGAAAAGTTTTGTCCATAAACTAAACTTTCCTGAAAATCACAAAAGTTTAGTTTATGGACAAAACTTTATTTATCGGAGGAACCGATTGAAAAGCCTGTCCGATCAGAGGATGACCTTGACAGATTTGCCGGCATGGCGAACGATGTAGATGCCAGGAGCCGGAGCGGAAGACGCCGGACGGCCAGAGATGTCATAGATTTCTGCGCCGGAAGGAGCTATGATGCGATTGTTCTCCACCCGGATGCAGACATCTTTATCGGTCACAGCATCCTCCACCGACGAAAGGCTGTCGATATGGAACGCCGGCGATATGGTCTGCACCTGCGAATTGCCTGAAGCATCCGTGAGGGTGACGCGCAGGTCAAACCATCCGTCGGGGCTCTGGCGGTCAACAGTTCCGAGACTCCCCTCCCAGTATGCTCCATAGCCGGGCATGAAGAATTTTGAGGCATCCTCTTCAACTGCCAGCGCCGTGAACTCCTGACTTCCGCGCGGTGCGTATTCCACTTTGATTGTGGCAGGTGAATAGGTGTAATATTCACTGCTTACCAGCCCTTCGCTGCCGGTGTCTCTCATATATTGATTCCGGACAAAATCGCCGCCGGCAAGCGCAATCTTCCCGTCGGCCGGAGAGGCGAAACGCACCGTGGGGTTGCCGTCACGATTTTTCAGCATCAGGCGCTGCAATGTAGGTGCATCCCGGTCCTCCTTACCCTCATCAACAGTGACATTGCAGATGTTATAGCCCTTTATGCCGTCAACTATAATATTTTCATCATAAAATACATACGACACTTTCTCTTTCGGATGCTCAGTCTGGCTGCGCTGTTCGGCCCAATCGTATATCGCGCCGGTCGAGCCGCGTGGGAGCACTACCTTTCCGTCAATCACCACCTCGGCCGTGGCGTTGCGGACGTCCGGGTTGCGACGTTCACCTGCATTGCCGTAATAATTGGCGATGAAGATATATTCAAACGGCGTGTCGCTCCAGTCTATAAGCTGATGGCCCGTCACGCAGCATGCCGATGTATTGCCGAATTCCAGTCCCTGAAAATAGGGGAAAGAGAAATCAGGATTCACAGGATACACATTTTCACTCCCGGCCAATGACGTGGCGTAACTGTTGCCGTCCTGAGTCGATGCGAAAAACATTTTACCATCCTTCCCTATAGCCCCCGGAGCAATTACCCCGACGGGCATTCCGCGCAAAATATCAAGCGAACTTACAAATGAAAGGGCATAAGGAGCAGCGGCGTCACCAAGTTCATTGCAGATGTAAACCTCGAATGGCTGAGGGGAATAAGATCCGCCACCTGAAAGCAGTTCATCCTTTGAGTTGAAAACACTGAGCATCACCCTCTGTCCGTCATTGCCCATCCCCATCTCATCATATACCGGAGTATGTGCTATTTCGGGTTCGAATTTCAGATATTTAGTGTAATCGTTGGAAATTATGCCGTCGGGATATGTCGCATCGCATGGAGCAGTAATAAAGAATGCGGCATATTTATCATCCTTTGTCAGCATATTGAATGTCCAGAAAAAGCTCGCGTTGCCGTCGTTGATATTGGTGTGGATGGTCATTTCATTTCTCCATCCTGAATTTTCCACCTCACCTTCCGTCATATAGGTACCCTTGTTTACTCCTTTGTAGCAAACATACATCTCGGCATTGACAAACCGGGTGTTGTAATTTTCGCCTATAACATTATCTTCTGCAACGGCTTCAGGGAGAACAACTCTGGCCCCTCCGGGAATCAACGGGTCGGCTGTAAGTGAGTTTGTGGCCATATCGCGGTTGACAGTCAATTCCATCGGCCCGTCAACCTTTACATCCGGGAAAAACAACACCGACAGACCACCGTCAACGAACATCACCTCCACGAGATATTCCCCTTTCGGAACATTCAGCGTCACATTGCTTTCAAACATCTCGCCCCAGCTTGCTCCGTCATCCCTGATAAGATCCATGCTGAACGCGCGCTGGTTCTCGCCGTTCTTGTCCGGCTGAACCTTAATGGTCACAGGCACCAGCCCCTCCTCGGTCACATTCTCTGCCCGCGAACCTACCGCCGGAGCGTTCCGCTTACCGTTGTCATCATTTTTCAGCAAGCATCTGTTCACGGCATCATATACTTTAATGCCGCCCGCACCCCGGTTGTTCCAACTGGCGGAATTAAGCAACATGCCGTCGGTGGCGGCGTTGACCATAAACGCCATCAAAGCGGCGACGATAAAAATTAGTCTTTTCATACCTGTCGGTGTTAAATTGTAAAAGAAACTGATACTGCAAATATATATTTCCGGATGGCCTCGGGCAAAGGTGGACAGGGTGACTATTGGGTGACAACACGAATCTTGCGGGGATTATGCGGGTGATATCCCGGATTTATCCGTAATTTAGCCCCATGAAACGTCTTTTTCATCTTCTTTTATCCAGTACACTACTGATTGTGGCATCATGTTCCGGCAACGATAAATGCATGAGCAATCTGTTCCGGTGGAAAAGCATCTCGGCTGCGTCCGATTCCGTCATGATAGCCCTTGAGGAGGGTTTCATCTCAATGATGCCTGCCGATTCCCTGCAGATGCTGGCATCACGGCTGGAACATGAATCAACTGAAAGCCCTCATGGACGGCAACTGCTGTGCCGCCACTATTTCTGGCGCGGACGCATAGCAAACCGCGAGCGGGAAGATGCACGCCAGTTTCTCAAAATGGCGCTCCAGCTATGCGATTCGGCCCGCTATCCCTACGACCATATGCGAATCTGCTATCTCCAGTCAATCCTCGACAGCAGGCAGAGCCAATCCCTCTTTTATGGAAAGCTCAAAGGATTTGAAGTTTTTGCCACGGCCACCGGCGACCACTTCATACACGCATCACTGCTTCTTGACATGGGGCATATATGGAGCGACATTGACAATATCCCGCGTGCCCTCGAAAACTATCTGGAGGCCGACAGCATTTACCGGGAGCTCGGCATCACCATCTATCATCTGAAGACAACACTTAACAACATCAATGTGCTCCATAAGGCCGGACGCACCCGGGAAAGTGCCACCTTATGCCACAGCCTACTTGAAAATCCTGACGCCAGCAATGATTTCGATTTCTACAACGACCTGCGGCTTACAACTTATTATGTCACAGGCGACACTTCACAACTGCTCTCCGGCTACCATGAGCTCTCCGGCAAAAACGCTTATGAACGACGCAAAATCCGCTATGAACTCGCTCTGGGGCAGCATGCACTTGCCCGCGGAGACGTCACCGGCGCATTGCAGTACACCAAACTTGCCACAAGCCATCAGCCCACACCCCTGACGCAAGAATATAATGGTGAAATATATCGGCTTGCATATGACACATACGAAACGGCCGGAAACCACGATTCCGCGTATACCTACCTGCGCCTGTTGGCTCTGAACCGCGACAGCCTGTTACGGGAAAACTCTGCCATGAGAATCAATTCGATTGAGAACCAGTCAGAAATATCACGTCTCGAACAGACCTCCCGCCAAAAGCAAAAGGAGGACCGAACTTCAATGACAATAGCCATCCTGTCGGTTATGCTCGTGGCCATGGCAGTCGTGATGATATTGATGCGCCGCTCCCAACGCAATACAATAGCGCTGATGGAATCGCAGCTGCATCTTGAGCGTTCGCAACGCAGCATGGTCTCGTCGGCACTGGCAATGACTGAAAAGGACAACGTTCTTGAATCGGTGCTCGACCGTATCGGCACCCTGGCCGATGACGGTAAAATCTGCCGGGAAGAAAGCTCACGCCTGCAGCAAAGCATCCGCATGCATCTGAGCGGCAAACAGGAGTGGGCTGACTTCCAGCATATGTTTGAAGAGGTGCACCCCGCATTTGCCGCCACTCTCAAACAGCGTTACCCCGAACTTTCCGAAGGCGACCTCCGGCTTGCCACCTACATCCGGCTGGGCATGCAGACCAAACAGATTGCCCGCATGCTCCTCCTGCAACCCGAATCTGTGAAGAAAAACCGCCTGCGCCTGCGGCGCCGCATGCACCTCGGCAGGGAGGACTCGCTTGAGGACATCCTCCGCAGCATCTAAAGGGATTCCGCCCATACCACACCAAAGCGCAATGACTTTGATAACTCTACAAAGTCATTGCGCTTCGTGCGTGGAGTGATGAATGCAGCGGATTATTTCATGCAAGGTTCATGTTTCGTAAAAACACATATGTCTTTACCTTACCGCGATTTTGTTTGGGTAGCTCCGGCGTTCACAATATAGATGCCCGGCTCAAGCGAATGACTGAATTCGGGGCTGTCAATCACCGCATCCAGAACAATGGCGCCATCCGGACGAACGACGGAGACATTCTCACCTTCGAGATTGCGGATTATCACGCATCCCTTACCTGCCTTTATTTCGCCACGGCTATTCTCAGTCACGAGATCAACTGAACTGGACGCCCCGGTGATGTTCACCCTACGGATAACAGCTGCATCATCTTCCCCGTGGAAGTTGAAATCAAGGTAGAGCTGCACCCACGGCCTTTGCAGCACTTCCGACGGAAGTACGAATGAATAATCCTTGAAACTGCGTGACCCATCGGTAGCCGGGATATCCCCTATTTTGTAAATAGTCCCGGAATCATCAACAGTTGCTGTAATGTGGAAATCAGGCGTACGTTCACCGGCAAGCGTAGTAAGTTTCAAAGTTGCTTCCGTTTGATTCATAGAGCTGAAACGCGGAAGCCCAAGGCGCGTGCCGAGGTTGTCGGCAAACGAACTGTGGAGAGCAAACGCCCATTCATCCTCCGATCCAGGAAACATATTTCCGTCTATAATCTCAAGAGGGAACACTCTAAACTCCACATATTGATAATAGCCTTCTTCATCATACATTATCCATGGGGCTGTTGTAGTGCAGTACGGTCCGGCTTCGAATTCCTCTTTAAAAGGCAATTCATAGGATTTCCCGAGGTAGAACTTTCGTCCTATTCCTTGCCCGCAATTACCGGCCTCATTTTCGGCCACGACATAAATGTCGCAGAAGCCCGGAACGGCATCTTCGGGATAGATAAAATCGTAGGAATTTGCCGACAGATTTTTTGCAATATTCAGGAATTGCTCTTCGCCCTCCTCATCACGGAATCCTATTGCTTCTATCCTGTATGTCACTGTTTCGGGATTCAGATAGCCGCCATCAATGCTGACTGTCACCGGATTCCATCGTAAAGAGACACGGGTGAGATCGTCGGAAACAACGGCATCGAACGATTCCGGCATTGCAGGAACATGGACGCCCGTAAACACTCTTTTGTAAACCGTTTCTCCATTTAATGTCTCAGAGGCCATTTTGAACGCCAGCAAATTCTCACCTTGTACAGTGGGTACCTTTGTGGACCTCTTTTCACCGGGTTTACCTTTGCATACCACAGCTTCTTTACCTGTTATTGTCGCCGTAAGTTCCATGTCTTCCGGAAGTTTCTCACCGGAAATGGATTTTTCGGGGAAAGTAAACGAGACCACTGCCGCCAGTTCTCCGTTTCCTGCGTCGGAAACATTCAGATCCGACGGAATCTCAGGTGACGAGGTTGTGATGTTGTCGTCATATATCTCGAAATTTCTGAATCCGCAGTTACCCCTTACACCATCCGTCGCCCTCTGTATGGCATGCACACCGATATAATAATCACCCGGTTGATCAATTTTGACAAGCCCGGTCAGCTTGTCAAAGGCTGTTCCTGACTTGATAGCATTGACCGAAGGCCGGAAGCGGCCGGCTATTTCGGATATCCGGCTGTCAGGACTCGGCTTGGAATAAAGAGCCACCTCGAAATCATGCACGGCATCCGGACCTTCAGCATCGAACAACGAGCATTCCACTGAAAAAACATAGCACTTGTCAGGCGACTCAAGATGTACAGGTGGGAGAAACAGCCAGACATCGCCGTTGTTGTAAGTACACTCCACAAACACGGGGGAGAGTTCATCCCAGTCAGCTCGGTAGCGCCAATCCCAATAAACTTCTTCCGATTTACATTTTGTGAACAACTCATATTCATCTCTTTGTGGAAGCAGACGGACGGGTAATTCCATAGCCTTACCATACAAAAATGCCGCTGATTCACCAGGTTCACTTCGCATGGCGCCCGAAACAGCGGTTACTGAAGCCTTATACCGTGCAAATGGTGAGTCGGCCGAAATACCCGAAGATATATGCGTTTCCGAAGTCTCTCCTATCCGTTCTCCATTAATGGAAACCTCATATCGAAGCGCGGACACGTCAATATACCCTCCGTTGACACCGGCGGTCACACCATCCCATGTCACTTCACTCCCCGAGATTACCACATTTTGCGGCATGCAGGGCTTATCGTGCCCTATATATCGGGAAGTAGAGGCAACGGCACTTTTCTTACCGTTAACTTCCGCATATACCCCGAACCGATGCATCCCTTCGCTCAGGTCAGAATAATTTACAACAGTTTCCTTTCCGGCTCCCACATTACTGTGGGAATATTCCATGCCGTCCACCAAAGCAACACAGTTTATGGTTTCAGTCAACGGCGAACCGTCGCCGAAGCTCGACGGCATCCTGAAAGTGGCACTGCCCGATGTGGCAGCCCGGTCAAAGTCAACTGTGACAATCTCCGGGACTTCCGGAGTGGTGCCGTCAGGCCGGGAATCCGTTGTGAAAAGATACGAGAAGATAAAATCATATCCATCCTCGTCCACCAGGTTGCAGACAAAATTAAATTTTCCCTGCGGAGTTATCGTGAAAAGCTGCGAGGTAAACTCTTCGGTTATGGCTGAGTAATAGAATTTTCTATCCACCGGGCTATAGACCATCCCGGTAAATGTCTCACAATCGAATTGCTCAGCATCAGGCATTGTGGAAATCACGGTATACTTACCGTCAGTTGCTATCCTGACAAACTCCATGTTGATGTTCATACCGTATAGGCCACCATCGGCGGGATTGAAACACAAAGCAACCAGACTTGGCTGCGCCCCCTCAACATCGTATGGTGGCAACGACGAAAATGGACACAGCAGTTCCAGCTCGTCCGGTTTGTCCTTGGGGGCACGATAAAACCCGTAAGTGCTCAAAGGCACACCTCCTATTCCATAAATATAATTGTCATCAGGATTAAGAACCGATTTCACCATTACAGCACCATCGGTCGGCATCTTGTCGAATTTAAGCACCTCATTGGTTGAGAAATCTATTTCGAAATAATTATAGAATATGCTTTGAGGGCCCTCCATTTCAAACGAATAACCGCACACTTTTCCGTTGTCATACCATCCGTTTGAAGCATAACGCCAGTTACTGGCGAATAATGGATCTGAATATTTCAGTTCCGGCGCATCATCGCCAATTTCATAGAAGCCATAACGGAAGGGATAGCTGCGATAGCCATAGATGGTGGCGCCACAGTCCATGGCACGCCGGGGGGCGATGCCTGTGGCTGCTCTTTTAGCAAAAGGCGAGTGTTCTCCATAGCTCTTGCGCTTGGCTTTCATGGAGCTGCTGTCGGTGGCCTTGTCCGGAAGTTTTCTGACGCCGTTCCAGGTTATGGTGGCAGGCTGCCTCTCTGGTACTTTGAGGGCCATCGGCGATGACCACGCATCGGTGGCGCAACAAAGCAGCATTACTGCGCCCAAGCCGATTTTGAAGGAAGTGTTCATATACACTGTTTTTAAATGATAGGATGTGCAAATATATATCCGGCTTTTCTCCAGCCCAAAATCCTGATGCACTGAAAATAGACATAAACGGATTTTTAAGTATCCTCAGAATGTACTTAGGCACAACAGAACCCGCTATGCAACAAGTGTATAAGCATTTCCAAAGCATCCGGTGTTTCATACATTTAAGTATGACATCACCGGCATAAAAACCTGCGATTATTTTGTTATTAAGAAAGGAAGGGCTTATTTTGTGTATCGAAATTATGCTTGAATTTATAGTTATGAGACTGCAGGGATTCCTGGTTATGGTTCTCCTCGCCATGCCGTTTGCATGCATGGCGTCGGGGATGTCGGCAAAAGCGACTTTTTATCTTGAAAAAGCGCGTGAGAAGAATGCGCCTCTCGCTGAGCGTTGTGCAGCTTACGACAGTGTCCTGAGCCTTGACTCACACCGTAACGACTGGGACCTGTACATGGAGAAGGCCAATCTGCTGGGTCAGGAAAACCATCATAAGGAATCAAAGCAGATTTACGACCATATTGTGTCATCCATCCCGTCCGACGATATCGGCCCCCTGTGCCGCAGCGTCTTCGGACGTGGCAACATGCTGCTCTATGCCCACAATATTTCACTTGCGGTCAACGACTTCTATAAGATTCTTTCAATCGTTAAACCGGATTCTCTGCACTACTGGGATGCCAAAAGTTTCCTGCGGTTGTCGAACGCAAGCTATCTGCTGGGGAAACACGAGGCTTCGGCGCTTTTCTATAACGAAGCGGCGAAAACTTATAATGAGCTGTCGCGTAAGGGCTTGATTCCCGAGGCTGAAAAGAATCGCTTCAAAAAGCACGCTCATCTTGCCAAAGGGTTCATACACCTTGAACGCGAGGAGTATGACAAGGCATTTGCCGAGATGAAAAAGACGCTCGACTACGAGCTTGACAATCACCAGAGAATGGTTCTGCTTCTTGACCTGGGGCTTGTGTTCCACCGGAAGGGCGACCTCGACATAGCATCCCAGTATTACCGCGAGGTGATAGCCGGCGAGGAACCCGGAGCCACCAGCCGCGCCCAGAGCATTATCAATATGATTGACCTGTTCCTGACAAAAAACGATACTGACAGCGCCGCAATAATGATTGACCGTCATGCCGATGAGATAATGCGCCGGAGGGACGATGGGAGCAAAGTCTTCTGGTGGGTCAATGTGGCCTCCACAGAGGCCAGAACCGGGAACTATGCAAAAGCAGCACATGCATGGGAACAAGCCTACCGGCTGAATGATTCCATAAAATCGATAATGAATTCAACCGCGGTGTCCGGCCTGATGGACCACGAACCGGGAGCTGCAGGAGAACTGAACCGGGCCACAGATAAGGAGAATGCCCGGCTGAAAGTATGGCTGCTTGTTTCCGTTGCTTTAATCCTGCTTCTTGCGGCATTTGCGGCCACATTGTGGCGGCAATGCCGGCAAGAACGGACCTTGCACGGAAGGAGGGGTAACGGTGCCTCCGAATGCACCGTCACTGACGCGGTTACATCCGGCGAAACGGATCAGGAGCTGGAGAAATATAAGCGCCAGGTTGTGGTCATGTCAATGTACATGGAGAAGATAGACAAGATTTTCAACAAAGTTACCCGCGACACCGACAGCGGTATGGTGATGAACGCCGACAACATCGACCGCCTCCGCAAGGCCGTCAGAGAACTTTCTGAGGAGCAACACATGTGGAAAGTGTTCACCTCCTATTTCGAGGAAGTGAATCAGGACTTTTTCAACCGCATCTACAAAATAAATCCCGCCATCTCCACCTCAGAGGCACGCATGTGCGCATACATGCTGATGAAGCTTACCACCAAGGAGATAGCCGCGCTCACCAACAGATCGGTGCGCACCGTGGAATCCACGAAATACAATCTAAGGAAGAAACTGCGGATCAGCGGCAACGCCGAGGAGTGGATGCACCGGCTTTCAATAGCCACGCCTTCGGAGCTGGAGACGATGGCATCGTTTGCCCGTAACGAATAGAGCAGAAAAAAAATGAGGTGAAAATGAAAAAATGTTGCTGAAAAACAGAGCGGGAAATTTGGTAGGGTTACAAACTGTAAGTACCTTTGGGGAAACCATGACGGCAGCGAATGTTGCAAAACCGCTGGATATCGGTCAACGATGTATGGATTAAGCAACACACTACCGAAGCATGGAATGTTATAAAGTCATGATTTACGTTGAACTTCCCGAAGGTTTCGCCGCTGAGAAGGAAAAACTGCCTTTTTTTCTGGCGATGGAGGAATTTCTCGCGCGCCATCGCGACGGGGAATATTTCTTCATGTGGCAGGTTGCCCCGACTGTTATTTTCGGACGCAACCAGCAGATTGACGCTGAGGTGAATCTCGCATTCTGCCGCAGGGAGGGGATACAGGTGTATCGCCGCAAAAGTGGCGGAGGGTGCGTGTATGCCGACCGCAACAACATCATGTTCAGCCATGTGGCTTCATCCGGCCGAGTTGCCACCACTTTCACGCGCTACACCTCGGCTGTGGCCGCGATGCTGCGTGACCTCGGGATGGATGCCGGCTCGACCGGACGCAACGACATCATGATCGGCGACCGCAAGGTGAGCGGATACGCCTTCTACAACATCAACCTCCCCTCCGGTACCCGCGCCGTGGTGCACGGCACGATGCTCTACGATGCCGACCTCCCCTCAATGATGCAGGCACTAACCCCGTCGGCAGTCAAACTTGAGGCCAAAGGAGTGGCCTCCGTGCGCAAACGGGTCACCACCGTGCACGAGCACTGCGACATATCCTTGGACGACTTCAAGGCGTTTGCACGCCGTCAGCTGTGCGAAGGCATAATGACGCTGACTCCGGACGATGTGAAGGAGATTCGCGCCATCGAACAGGGCTATTATGCCTCCGACTGGATTTACGGCCACCGTAAAATCAGCCATCCGACACCCGTGCGTGTGGAGGGCGTGGGCGAATTCGTGATTGACCTGACGGTAGAAAGCGGAGACATGCTGCCGCTAATCGGCGCGCTCGACCTCTCGGGCGACTTCTTCATCACCGGCGACGTGGATGCCGCTATAGTGCGGCCACTCACAGGATGCACGCTGTCGGCCGAAAGCATAGCCGGGGCATTATCCGGCACGGATGTGCCTTCGATAATCCCGGGACTTGACGCCGACACGCTTATAAGCCTGATTCTGAATCAGCACAGACTCAATACAGACAACACAACAACTGCTTAAATCTATCATATCCTGTTTATGGAAGAGACCAAGAAAACATGCCTTCACGGCCGCCATGTGGCACTCGGTGCACTGATGAGCCCGTTCGGAGGCTTCGACATGCCTATTCAGTACAAAGGCATCGTTGAGGAACATAACGCCGTGCGCACAGCCTGCGGTGTGTTCGACGTATCGCACATGGGCGAAGTCATCGTATCAGGCCAGGACGCCACACGGTTTGTCAACTACATCTTCTCGAACGATGTGGAGCCTGCGCACCCGGGCCAGTGCCTCTACGGCATGATGCTCAACGAGCGCGGCGGCGTAGTGGACGACCTGCTTGTCTACAAATTCAATGAGAACCGCTATCTGCTCGTAATCAACGCATCCAACATCGAGAAGGATGAAAACTGGATTGTGGAGCGCATGAACGACATCAATCCCGATTCGGCCGAAGGTCTCCCGTTCCGTGTGGATGTGGAGCTGGTGAGCGAGGTTGTGGCCGAACTCGCCGTGCAGGGCCCGGACGCTGAGAAGGTTGTGGAGGAAGTGCTCTCGATTGCCTGCTCCGACCTCACTTTCTATACTTTCAAGGAGATAAAGATTGACGGCAACGACGCCGTGATAAGCCGAACCGGCTACACCGGCGAGGACGGATTCGAAATCTACGCCGCAGAGGAAGTGATTGAAACCCTTTGGGACAAGCTGATGGCGTCAGGCCGCTGCATGCCGTGCGGACTGGGATGCCGCGACACCCTGCGTTTTGAAGTCGGGCTGCCGCTCTATGGCGACGAACTGGCCGACGACATCACCCCAGTGGAGGCCGCACTGACTATGTTCGTGAAACTCGACAAGGCCCAGTTCATGGGACGCGACGCCGTGTCGGCACAGAAAGCCGCCGGTGCTCCGCGCAAGCTCGTTGGCCTTGAACTGACCGACCGCGCCATTCCGCGCCACGGCTACGAAGTGCTCAACGAAGCCGACGAGACCATCGGGTACGTCACCACAGGCTACCACTCCATCTCCACCGACAAGAGCGTGGCCATGGCGCTGGTCGACAGCCGCTATGCCGCCAACGGCACACCGCTGAAAGTACGAATCCGCAAAAAGACATTCCCCTGCACCGTGGTGCCGAAACGCTTCTACAAAAAGTCATACAAGAAATAACCTTTCTCCCCAATCAAATAAACCAAACATATCAACCAGATAAATCACCAAAACTATGATCCGCTACAGCAAAACCCACGAATACGTACGTGTTGAAGATAATTTCGGTTACATCGGTGTGTCCGATTACGCACAGCATCAGCTCGGCAACGTTGTTTATGTAGACATGCCCGAAGTCGACGACGAACTGACCGCCGGCGAGGATTTCGGCGCCATCGAAAGCGTAAAGGCCGCATCCGACCTCTATTCGCCCGTGAGCGGCACCGTTGTTGAGGTAAACGAAGCCCTCGAATCAGATCCCCAGCTCATCAACAAGGACGCTATGGCCAACTGGATTGTAAAAGTGGAACTCTCCGACCCCTCCGAGCTTGACAACCTCATGGATGAGGAAGCCTACAAGGCATTCTGCGAAACCGCCCACTGATTCAGCCCAACCAACCGTTTGTCTTTCCAACACACATTTCACCCACATGCACCGATATTTTCCACACACCCGGGCCGACATAGCCGAGATGCTTGAAGTCTGCGGAGTGAAATCACTCGCCGACCTGTATGCCGACGTGCCGGAGGAGTTGCGCCTTAAGAAGCCTTACAATCTTCCCGGCCAGCTCAGCGAACACGACGTGCGCCGTTATTTCAACCGCCTGGCAGCCAAAAATGCCCCGGTGGACGTATGCTTTGCCGGAGGTGGCTTCTACCACCACATGGCTCCGTCGGCTGCGCTTGCCATAACGGGACGTTCGGAATTTTTGACCGCCTACACCCCCTATCAGCCTGAAATATCGCAGGGCACACTGCAATACATATTCGAGTACCAGACCATGATGGCACGCCTGACAGGGCTGCCCGTGTCGAACGCCTCGATGTACGACGGCGCCACTGCCACCGCCGAAGCCATGATGATGGCCGTGGCATCGCTCCGCAAGCGCCGGCGTGTGCTCGTTTCCGCCACCCTCAGTCCCGCCGTGCGCTCCGTGGTCGACACCTACGCCCGCTACCACAACATCGATATCGAGACTATCAATCAGCGCGACGGCGTGACCGACAAGGCTCACCTTGCCTCGTTGCTTGAGGCTCATGCCGATGTGGCCGCCGTGATTCTCCCCACACCCAACTACTACGGCATTGTGGAGGATTTCACCGGCGTGGCCGACATGGTGCATGCCCACAAGGCGCTCCTTGTGATGAACTGCATAGCCGCCGACCTGGCGGTGCTCCGCACCCCGGGTGAATGGGGCGCCGACATAGCCTGCGGCGACGCGCAGTCGCTGGGCATTCCGCTGAGTTTCGGAGGTCCGTATCTAGGCTTCCTGTGCACCACACGCGCCCTGATGCGCAAAATGCCGGGCCGCATCGTTGGTGCCACCACCGATGCCAAGGGGCAGCGCTGCTTTGTGCTCACCCTCCAGGCCCGCGAACAGCACATACGCCGCGACAAGGCCACATCCAACATATGCTCCAACCAGGGACTGATGACACTCTACGTGGCAGCCTACATGAGCCTGATGGGTGCCGACGGTCTGCGCGAAGTGGCGTTCAAGGGACACAACATGGCCACCTATCTGCTCGATGCCATGCTTGCCGTCGGAGGATGCCGTCTGCGCTACCCCGACGCGACGTTCCTCAACGAGTTCCTGCTCGACCTTGATTTCGACCCGCAGATGCTCATTGACCGCTGCATGGCCGAAGCCGCCATTCTGCCCGGCATCCGCGTGGACGCCAAGGGCCTGCTGATGGCTGCCACCGAGATGCAGACACGCGAGGACGCCGACCGCCTTGTTGAAATTTACCGTCAATGTCTGGCCGAGGCCAACGGGCCGGCCAAAGACTGAGAACCTTTTAAAACACTACACTCTGATGAACAACAAATATTACGGAACGCTGGTGTTTGAGGTTTCTCACCCCTCGCGCCGCGCCTACCGGCTGCCCGACAACGGGCTTGAAAACGCCACGCCTGCTCCCGCGCATGCCCCTGCCATCGGCAAGGACCTGCTGCGCCAGACACCGCTCGACCTCCCAGAAGCCGATGAACTCAGCATAGTGCGCCATTACCATAACATGTCGACCAACAATTTCGGCGTTGACACCGGATTCTATCCCCTCGGGTCGTGCACCATGAAGTACAATCCGAAAATCAACGAGGAGATGGCCGCTCATCCGGCATTCTCACAGATGCATCCGGCGGCCGGAAATGCAGCCCAAGGCAATCTCGAGCTATACTGGACGCTGCAGAACGCCCTGTCGGAAATCGGCGGGATGGCCGAATTCACGCTCAACCCGTTTGCAGGCGCACACGGCGAGCTCACCGGCCTGATGGTGATACGAGCCTACCACGATTCGCGCGGCGACACCAGACGCCGCAAGGTAATTGTGCCCGATTCCGCCCATGGCACCAACCCGGCATCGGCTGCCGTGGCCGGACTGGAAGTGGTGGAAGTGAAGAGCCGCCCCGACGGCACCGTGGATGTGGACGACCTCCGGCCGCTGCTCGACGACACTGTGGCAGCCATGATGATGACCAACCCCAACACACTCGGTCTGTTCGAGCGCAATATCCCTGAAATAGCCGAGATGGTGCATAATGCCGGTGCACTGATGTACTACGACGGAGCCAACCTCAACCCGATGCTCGGCATGGCCCGTCCGGGCGACATGGGCTTCGACGTGATGCATATCAACCTGCACAAGACATTCTCCACCCCTCACGGCGGCGGAGGACCCGGCTCCGGTCCGGTGGGCGTGCGCCAAGGGCTTGAGCGATTCCTGCCCAATCCGCGTGTGTTACGCCACGAAGAGGCCGACGGCAAGGTGCGGTTCGAGCTTACCTCGTCGCCCGATGCACTCGGCTCTGTTTCTGCCACACTCGGCAACTTTGCCGTTCAGGCACGCGCGTTGAGCTACATCCTGTCGCTTGGCGCCGAGGGACTGATGGAGGCCGGCCCGCTTGCCACCCTCAACGCCAACTACATAAAGGAGCAGCTCAAGGACGACTATCTTTTGCCGATTCCGACGGTGTGCAAGCATGAGTTCGTGTTCGACGGCCTGAAGGACAAATCGACAGGCGTAACCACGCTGAATGTGGCCAAACGTCTGCTCGACCACGGTTTCCATGCCCCCACCATCTACTTCCCGCTGCTGTTCCACGAATCGCTGATGATTGAGCCGACTGAAACGGAAAGCCTCGAGACGCTGAAAACATTCGTGGATGTGATGCGCGACATTGCACGCGAGGCACGCGAAACGCCAGAAACGGTGATCAACGCCCCACACAACACCCCCATCACACATCCCGACGACACCGGAGCCGCACTCCATCCGGTGCTCACGTTCGATGACCTGCAGGCGCAGTGATTTTCAACCATCAAAGGCACACATTCCAACCTATGGCTGAATTATTTGACCACATCATAATTGGCGGCGGCCCCGCAGGTTACGAGGCCGCCGCCATTGCCGCATCGCGCGGCGAAAAGGTGGCACTTATTGAACGCGACCACCTCGGCGGCACATGTCTCAACCGCGGCTGCATCCCCACAAAGAGTTTCTGCAGTTCGGCCGAAACCGCCCACGCCATCTCCACAGCCGACGCATTCGGGCTGCGGGTACACGCACCGGCTGGCGAAAGCGCATTCAGCGTTGACATGCCGGCCATTGTCGGGCGCAAAAACGCCATTGTGGAACAGCTGCGCCAGGGCGTGGCCATGGCCGTGCAGAATGCAGAGGTGATTCATGCCGACGCACGGTTCACCGCGCCGAAAACCATCGAGGCCGGAGGCCGCGAGCTGACGGCGCCGAACATCCTGATAGCCACCGGATCCGAACCGGCCATCCTCCCCATTCCGGGAGCGCATCTGGCACTCACAAGCACCGAACTGCTTGACATAACGGTTCTTCCGGCATCCATCACCATCATAGGAGGCGGTGTGATCGGGATGGAATTTGCATCGATTTTCAACGGACTCGGCACCGACGTCACCGTGGTGGAATATGCGCGCGAAATCCTGCCGCCGTTCGACAAGGACATTGCCAAGCGCCTGCGTACCACGCTGAAACAGCGCGGCATCACATTCTGCACCGGCGCAGAAGTCACCGCCATAGAGCAGGCGGAAGGCGTGATGAAGCGCGTGGTGTTCAACGAAAAGGGGAAACAGAAAACCGTAGAATCGGAAATCGTACTCATGGCCGTGGGCCGAAAGGCCGTTGTGCCGCAAGGCGCCGCTGAAGTCGGCTACGCCATCGGACGGCGCGGATTCGAGGTTGACGGCGCGTTCCGCACCAACATCGACGGAGTCCGGGCCGTCGGCGACTGCAACGGCATCTGCCAGCTTGCCCATGCCGCATCGGCACAGGCCCGTGTCGCGATGGGTGAAAACGTCGACATGTCGGTCATCCCCTCGGCAGTGTTCACCATGCCCGAATGCGCCATGGTGGGACGCACCGAAGAGCAATGCCTCGCCGCAGGCATCGACATCACAACAGGCAAAGCCTTTTTCCGCGCCAACGGAAAAGCCAACGCCATGGGCCACACCGACGGCATGGTAAAACTCATCATCAACAACAGCACCCACCTCATTGAGGGATGCCACATCTGCGGCCCCCACGCCTCCGACCTCATCGCCGAAGCCGCTCTGGCCATGTCTTCACGCCTCCCCGCCGAGACCCTCGCCGCCTGCATCCACGCCCACCCCACCCTCTCCGAAGCCCTCCTCTCCGCCCTCCCCCATCTCCCCTCCTGAACCGCAAACCTACTACCCCTCCTGCAAAAAAATCCACAACACCAAACAACCCACATCCCACGCGCCGGTCTCTTCCGCCGCGTGGGATGTGGTAAATATACATGCAAAAATTTATAACCCCTATGGATATAGTGGGATATTATAGCTACATTGACTTTATCTTATCACATACCTGCCGTACATGGTCTATTCCATACAACAATGAATGACTATCTATATCCAGCCACATAAAAAGTGTATGTAAATTCTGGTAGGCATTGAGAATATATGAAACACTGATTTGAGGCTGTCTTTTAGCAAAACATATCGGTTCATGGTGTGCGATACGATTCCGCAAAATATTGATGCCGTTTAATTTATTAAATACATATGCATTGTTATATTGAATCTCAACTGAAGACCGAGGTTTATTCGGAAATATTTGCAACAGTGTACGACCTGTAGCACGATATTGAGGATTCGCAAACATGTATTTCCATACACCGAATTCCATCTCTGCGAGCAATTTATGATGAGTATATTCTCCCGTTCTGTTCAAGCGGTTGTAGGCCTTCAAGATAATTTTCGCACTATCCCTACAACTAACAGTATCGAATATTCCACCGTCCAGTACAGAATCTCGCAGCCAATGCGCTCCAAGGCAAGAGGTTAACTCTCTGTCTATAGCATTCCTCAATGCAACCTCGAAACAGCTGAGCAACGTGAAAAATTCTTGTGAGAGACGAAGATTCAACCGATACAGCGACATAGCTTTTCGGGTATCGTTGTCACAAGCCTCAACATATCGTTTCATCCTCTCGGGGGATAGTATATTCTGAAAATCAATAAATTTCACTTGTATTTGCAATCTTTTATGGTAATATACTTGTTTTAATCAAAAGAAAGCACTATTTTTGTAGTGTTGATTCCCGGTAGCCCCTGACTTGTCAAGCTATCGGGTTTAGTTTTTATATTTATCTCATCTCCTTTATACTTTGTCAGTTATCAATACCCATAATTATCTTTTAAACACCTCGAAATTGCTTTTTAGATCCTCTCCAATCATCAGTCTGAAATAATTCATGAACTTGCGGACTATATCATTGTAATATTTAAGATCCGTTTTAAAGAAATTGCTGACACTCGTAGTCAAATTATTATCATAGGCCGTCTGATAAATCTCCGACAGGATATAAACAATGTCGCGTATCGTTCTTTCTAACTTTTTATGGATATCATCATGTTTATAATTTGACAGTACCGCACCATAGGTAAACGGGATTGTACCCAGAGATTTAGGATCATCGACAATGCCCTTTTCTTTTATGTCCATATTTGCGAGTCTGTAGCACATTCCCATGATTGCAAATATCGTTTGCCGGCCATTCTTCAAGATTTCCAGCTCAATAGGACTCAGGTCTGAAGATTTAAGGTTCTTTTCCACCTCATCATACTTGCTTTTCAGCTTAATCAAATCAAGCAGGAAAGTTTTCTTTGCAATATCTTTGGCATAATTAACCTTGAAAAGAGGCTCATAAATACTCTGGTTTTCAAAAATAACTTTTTTCCCGGAACGAGAAGTTCCGGGCCGCTGAAACGCAAAGGAAAGAATAAGCTGACCGAGTTCGTCATTCTTGATCTGATAATCCGCTTTAAATTTAGGTTTGAAGCCCTCTCTTTATCTCAAGATATACCTTTTCATTTTTCAGCCAATTGTACAGCTGAACCATTTCGGGCGCATTTGACTTCAGATCGCGGGCATATATCGGCTTTTGTGAATTCGTGGCTTCCGCAATCTTGGTAAAGAAATCAGCATTCGAATCACTTTTTGTGGACTTTGGATCAACCTTCGTTGCCACAATCTTGCATGGAATGTAAAACTCCTTGGTATTGGTCCCTTTATAATTACCTATCAGCGTGGTAGTCTGTCCGCCGTTAACGATTGAGAACTTCGAGAGTTTTACAGTATCACCATCAATTTCGAAATACTCGCAGGCTATGATTATCCCATTATTCAAGAACCAGAAATTTTCACGATTGTCATCAAGAGTCTTTTTTATTCCGCTGTCCACAAGGGTATTCTTTATATATCTTCTGATATTGAGATCAAACAGCCCGGCACCAGCATAGTTGTTATAAAGACGTATGATCGAGGTTGACAGTACGTTACACATAATTCCCTTGGAATCTTTCGATTCATATTCGAGATAGTTGTTTGCATGGTCAAGCTGTATTTTCTCGAACTCAACTGTCGCCAACGACTCCAGACAGTTTTGCATCTTCTTCTCAATCTCGTCCTCGGTATATATTGACACCGCCTCCGCAGGAAATTCGTGCGACGTATTATTAATTTTCTTTATCGCAGCATTGATGTCAATCGGTGCGGTAGTATAGATATGATATTCGTAGTTATCATTGTTGTCATCAGGAAGCCTGTCCTTTGCATTCTGCAATGCGAGTCTCAGAGTTTCGTTGTAAATACCGGTATTCCCTTTCTTAAAATTCTGGACGGTGCTGTACATCTTGTTCAATTCAGATATTATCTGATCAAACTTTAAAGATCCGCTATATTTTGATTGACAGAGAATAACCTTGGCATCTTCTTCGTCATAATACAGAAAATCAATTCCTCCGTCATTCGGGCCGTCTGTTACAACACCTATCTGGTCAATAAAATCGACATCAAAATAATTCTTAAGAATGGCATGACTGAATGCTTTTTCTTCAGAAATCTTTTTGTCTGTTATATTTTTTATTTCATTTTGGGCAAAAAGCACTTGTCCTCTAATAAGTTCACTCTTGATAGTAACATAATATGGATTATTCTCAAAGATAACAAAACTGTTGATAATGATCAAATCTTAATCCATATTATATAACAATTTACTCAGATCTTTTGGAAAGGATAATAGGTGGCCATGCATCGGCTCCGTTGTCCGGATGTCATAACGTCGGTCATGCCAAAGTAGTTAAAGAGAATAGAAGAAGGGGAAGGAATACGCAGAACGTAATACGTGTCCTAAAAATGGAATTATACCGGGTTATGGAGTTATCGGGTTAATGGAGTTATACCGGGAGCAACGGCGCGTTCAGGTGAGGGAGTCGATGAAGAGCATGGCGAGGACGCCGGCCACGAGGGCGTAGGTGGCAGGTTTCTGGAAGCCGTGGGCATGGGTCTCGGGAATCATCTCATCGGAGATTACGTAGAGCATGGCACCCCCGGCCAGTCCGAGCAGCCCGGGAAGAAACATCCCCGACAGACCGCCGAGCATGAAACCGCCTACCACTCCCGCCATCTCGAGCAACGCGATCGACACAGATATTCCCAGCGTACGCCACCATCCCACACCGATCATCAGCAACGGCGTGACCACCACCATCCCTTCCGGAATGTTCTGCAGGGCGATGGATATGGCCACAGAATAGGCGGCGCCAATATTGTCAGCCTCGAATACGATACCTGCAGCCATCCCCTCGGGCAACTTATGTATGGCTATGGCCAGCACGAACAGCAGTATGCGGTGGGTTGTAGTGTCGGCCCTGTGTCGGTCAGGATCAAGGCCTGTGAGCTTGTGCAGGTGAGGCATCACGCCATCGAGCACTCCTATGAGTGCCACGCCCAGCACCACGCCGATCATCACCTGCCACCATCCGGAGGGAGTGGCACTCTCAACAGCCGGCAGAATCAACCCGACAATGGCCGCCGCCAGCATGGTTCCCGCGCAAAAGCCCATGAAAACATCATTCCACTTGTGCGGAATGCGTTTCACTGCCAGCCCGATTACCGAACCGACCAGAGAGGCCAGTCCAAGCCCTGCGGCCGTCACGAGAACCTGTTGCCAAAGTGTGATATCAGTCATTAACGATTACGCTCCCGGAGTATCAGAGTAGTAGTATGATTATGAGAAATGCTTACGTATCTATCCGGCATGACACATCTGTTATTCACGCCCCATGTTCTTAAATACCCGGGTAAGTTCGCCGAGCCACAGCACAAGCGATGTGCCGCCAATGATCCACAGCCAGTCGGTGATGCGGAGCGGTGTCACGGAGAAGAACGGACCGCCCACGGTCACGATGAAAATCTGCCCTACCAGAATCACCGCCACGATAAAGAGGAATTCGCCGCAGCCACCCAGATGCAGGGCACTCCGGTGAGTGGCATAGGCACGGGCATTGAAGAGGTTCCAGAACTGAAGCATCACAAAGATGGTGAACACCAGACTGAGCTCGTAAGTGGTCAGTCCGCTCTCCGCACCGAAATGCTCCGAAAGCAACTGCGGAAGCGCCGTGATGTTGCCATGTTCGAATGCATAGACCAGATAGAACATCACTCCGAAGAACAGCAACCCACACGCGATGATGTTGCGCCACATGGTGGGAGTGATGATGAACGCCTGCCGCGGGCGGGGCTTGTCGCGCATCACGCTTTCCGACGGAGGCAACGACGCCAGCGCCATCGCCGCGAAGGTGTCCATTATAAGGTTGACCCACAGCATCTGAGTCACCGTAAGCGGCGATTCGGTGCCCATGAACGCACCGGCCATAACGATAAGGCAGGCAGCCACATTGACCGTCATCTGGAACATCACGAACCGCTGGATGTTGCGGTAGAGCGAACGCCCCCACATCACGGCACGGCCGATTGATGCGAACGAGTTGTCAACAATCGTTATGTCGCTGGCCTCCTTGGCCACGGAGGTTCCGTCGCCCATCGAGAGGCCCACATGGGCAGCCTTGAGCGCGGGCGCATCGTTCGTGCCGTCGCCGGTGACGGCCACCACCTGCCCCTGACGCTGCAGCGCCTCCACAAGGCGCTTCTTGTCCATGGGGCGTGCGCGGGCAATGATTTTCAGATCCATCACCCTATCGTCAAGTTCAGCCTCGGTGAGTTTGCCGAATTCCGGCCCGGTGATGATGTTGCGGTCCGTATCCTCCGGCTTCCAGAGGCCGATCTGGCGGCCTATCTCCTTGGCTGTCCCGACCGTATCACCTGTCACAATCTTCACTGCGACTCCGGCATCGAGCACCTCCTCGATGGCCGCAGGGACATCAGCGCGCACGGGGTCGGAAATAGCTACGAAACCGAGGAAAGTAAGATTGGAGGCATCAAGCGTTGTGCCGTCGACAGGCATAGCGTCACTGTCGACCTCCTGCCATGCGAATCCGAGTGTACGCATGGCCTGCTGCTGATAAGCCAGCAGACTGCGGTCCACGTTCTCACGGGTGGCACCTTCAGGATAGTTACGACACAGACCATACACAATTTCGGGAGCGCCCTTGACGAACAACAACCGCTTGCCGTCAGACTTACGCTCCACCAGCGTGGCCATGAATTTACGTTCGGTAGAGAACGGCAGTTCCGCCACCTCGCGGTATTCCTGCCTGATTTTCCTGTAGTCCACTCCCTGCGAATTGAGCCACAGCAGCAATGCACCCTCGGTGGGATTACCCAGCACCTCGGGCTTCTCGGGATTAGAGAAATCAAGCTGGGCTGTAGAGTTCATGGCGATGCCGTCGGCCACAAGCCGGCTTTCCTCATCGCCTGTCAGGCGCCCGTCGGGCAACCCGTAGAAATTTGTGTCGTGCACCTGCATGCGGTTCTGTGTGAGCGTACCGGTCTTGTCGGTGCAGATAACGGTCGTGGCGCCCATCGTCTCGCAGGCATGCAGCTTGCGCACAAGGTTGTTGGTTTTGAGCATGCGCCGCATACTGTAGGCCAGCGACAGAGTCACCGCCATGGGCAATCCCTCCGGCACACTGACCACAACGAGCGTCACTGCTATCATGAACGACTGCAGAAGATTGGTGAGGAACGGCATCAGCTCGAACTGCGGATTGTGCACGAACCACATGCTCACGCGGCCCACAATTATAATGGCCGCCACCACATAGCTGATTTTCGCAATCAGCTTGCCAAGGCGGTCGAGCTGCTCGGTGAGCGGCGTCGTCACATTGTCGTCGATACGGGTTGCCTCGAACACCTTGCCGTTCTCCGTGTGGTCGCCCACGGCAAGCACACGCGCCACACCGTGACCTTCCATCACGCGGGTGCCGCGAAGTACATGATTGGAGGGGAAAGTGGCTTCGGCATCAAACTGCTGCGGGTCGGTGGTCTTGTGTGCCATCGGCTCGCCGGTGAGGGTGGATTCATCCACATTCATCGACATGGCCTCCAGCAACTCGGCGTCGGCGGGAATCTCCTCGCCGGTGTTCAGCACAAGGATATCGCCCACCACCACATCGCGCTTAGGCACCGATGTGGCCGAACCGTTGCGGATCACCTGCACCGGCTCGTCGTCGTTCACCTGATTCAGGATGGCAAACTCCTTGTTTGCCCTGTATTCAAAATAGAATCCCAGCCCGGTTGCCAGCAAAATAGCAATAAAGATACCGACAGGCTCGAAAAAGACAGTGCCCCCCTGATGCAGGCCCACGTACTCGTAGACGGCAATGCCGATCGACAGCACACCGGCCACAAGTAGGATGATAATCAGCGGGTCACGGAATTTAGCCAGAAACTCGCGCCACCATGGATTTTTCTTTGCTTCGGTCAACACATTCGCCCCGTTGGCGGCACGACTCTCAAGAACCTGCGCGTCCGTCAGGCCCTTATATGCAACATTCTCCTCCATAAATAAACCGATTTCAAACAATTATAAAACGCAAAGCCACAACTATGAGCAATGCATAAAGCCCGGCGAGAGCATCGTCGAGCATCACGCCCCAGCCGCCGCCTACAAGCTCGAGTTTGCGTGCGAGCGGGGTTTTCACTATGTCGATAACGCGGAATGCCGCGAAACCTACAACTGCCAGGATTGCCGTCAGCACCGGCTCACCCGTCACTGCTGCGGCAAACATCGGAATCCATGTACCAAGGAATTCGTCGATTACCACCGAACGGGGATCCTCCCCCCAGTAGCGCTCCATTACCCCCGAGGTCCATGCCCCGATGAAGAAACAGCCTACCACCAGCCCTACTGTGGTCCACAGCAGAGCCACCGGCGACAGCAGCAGATACAGTACATACCAGATTATCAACGCCAGAAACGCGCCTGCCGTACCCGGTGCGCCGGGAACGAACCCGGTGCCCAGACCGGTCGACAATATCACATGAAACCAAGGCGCCTCGCCCAGCGGATGGTTGTTGTTGTTACTCATACTACCGGATTATTTCTCACGCATGAACACCTGTATGGGCGTGCCGCAGAAATCCCAATTCTCACGCAACTTGTTTTCAAGGAAACGGCGATAAGGCTCCTTGACCCACTGGGGCAGGTTGCAGAAAAAAATGAACGTAGGCACTGCAGCCCCCTTGAGCTGGGTGACATATTTGATTTTGATATACTTTCCCTTGTTGGCAGGCGGAGGATAAGCGCCTATGGCCTCAAGCATCACCTTGTTGAGCTGGGAGGTAGGCACTTCACGCTTGCGGTTGCGGTAAACGTCCACAGCCGTTTCGAGCACCTTGAATATGCGCTGCTTCGTGAGCGCGGAACCGAAGATGATGGGAAAATCGGTGAACGGAGCAAATCGGCTCCGTATGGCCTCCTCGAAGTGCTTCTGCGCCTCGGCGGATTTGTCGGCGGCGATGTCCCATTTGTTCACGCACACCACCAGCCCCTTCTTGTTCTTCTGTATGAGTCCGAAGATGTTGGCATCCTGAGCCTCGATGCCTCGGGTGGCGTCGATCATCAGTATGCACACATCCGATGCCTCGATGGCGCGGATTGAGCGGATCACCGAATAATACTCGATATCCTCGTTGACTTTCTGCTTTTTGCGGATTCCGGCCGTATCGACCAGATAGAAATCGAACCCGAATTTGTTGTAGCGGGTGTATATACTGTCGCGGGTAGTGCCGGCAATATCGGTGACAATGTGCCGGTCCTCGCCTATAAACGCATTGATAAGGCTTGATTTGCCCGCGTTCGGACGTCCCACGATGGCGAAACGGGGAATCTCCTCCAGATTCTCCTCATCATCGTTAGGCTCGGGCAGCTTTTTCACAATCTCGTCGAGCAGGTCGCCGGTGCCGTAGCCGTTGACTGCGCTCACCGAATAGGGGTCGCCCAGACCGAGGCTGTAGAACTCAGGCACGTTATATAGCCAGTCGTTCGAGTCCACCTTGTTCGCCACAAGAATCACCGGTTTGCGCGACTTGCGCAGAATTTCGGCCACATGATCGTCAAGGTCGGTCACTCCGTTCATTGCGTCGACGACAAACAGAATCTCGTCGGCCTGCTCGATGGCAAGCTGCACCTGCTTGTTGATTTCGCTTTCGAAAATATCATCGGAATTGACCACCCATCCGCCCGTATCGACGATGGAGAACTCCCGGCCGCACCAGTCCACCTTGCCATACTGGCGGTCGCGGGTGGTGCCGGCCGTCGGGTCAACGATTGCCTGACGGGTTTCGGTGAGACGGTTGAAAAGGGTGGACTTGCCCACATTCGGGCGCCCTACTATTGCTACGAGTTGTGACATATCCAAGTATCTACGGATTTGAAGGCAGAACAATCAAAACCATATTTCGGCTTATTCTGATGTTCTGCAACATCCCTTCCGCAAAGTTAACTAAATTTTTTTATTATTCTATGTAGCCGAACGATTTGAGCTTGTTCTCACGGTTGCGCCAGTTGGGTTCGACCTTGACAAAAAGTTCCAGGTACACACGTTTGTCGAAGAAACGCTCTATATCCTTGCGGGCCTCGGTACCGACCTTTTTGAGCATGGAGCCGCCCTTGCCTATCAGGATACCCTTCTGCGAGTCGCGCTCCACAAAAATCGTGGCCATTATGTGGATTGAGTTTTCCGATTCGTCGAACTTCTCCACAATCACCTCCACCGAATATGGCACTTCCTTGTCGTAGTTTGTCAGAATCTTCTCGCGGATAATCTCGGTGACAAAGAAACGTGCAGGCTTGTCGGTCAGGGCGTCCTTGCCGAAATACGGGGGCGACGGCGGCAGCAGTTCCACGATGCGCGCCATCAGGTTGGGCACGTTGAAATTCTCCTTGGCCGAAAGCGGGAACACCTCGGCATTGGGCAGAATCTGTTTCCAGCGCGCCACGATGGTTTCAAGGTCGCCGTTGGTCTTCAACAGGTCAATTTTATTGATAACCAGCAGGACAGGCACCTTCTCCTTGGCCACGCTTGCCAGAAATTCGGCATTCTTTGTGGGGTCCTCCACCACATCGGTCACATAGAGCAGCACATCGGCATCCGTCAGGGCACCTTGTGCGAAGTTGAGCATACTCTCCTGCAGCTTGTAGTTGGGTTTGAGCACGCCGGGGGTGTCGGAGAACACAATCTGGTAGTCGGGCGAATTGACTATACCCGTGATGCGGTGGCGGGTGGTCTGGGCCTTGGGGGTTATTATGCTCATGCGCTCGCCCACGAGGCAGTTCATCAGCGTGGATTTACCCACATTCGGGTTACCTACGATGTTGACGAATCCGGCTTTGTGTCCCTCCTTGCAGCCAGCGGCAGCAGGGCATTCCACACGGTCGGTAAGGGCGGCCATCACATCCTCCGTCTGCTGACGTTCAATCTCGTCGGCTATCTTTTCTTTCTTGTCTTCTATCATAATGCTGTATTTTTAATTGGCTGTTAATAGCATGAGTGTCTGCAATCCACATGTGCGTTATATCTAAAACAAAAATAGCACCTGAAAAGATGCTATTTTGTTTCTTTTTTACATATTGGGGATATCACAAGGGGTGCGCGACACTGACATGAGCGGGCATCAAAGATCCCAGACAAGTAGCATGGAACCCCATGTGAAACCTGCGCCGAACGCTGTCAGCAGAATCTTGTCACCCTTTTTCAGACGATTCTTGTACTCGTCGAGACACAAGGGGATGGAAGCTGCCGAAGTGTTACCGGTATGCTGGATGTTGACAAGCACCTTCTCTTCGGGGATGCCGGCACGCGAGCTTACAGCCTCGATGATGCGCAGATTTGCCTGATGAGGCACGAGCCAGTCTATTGTCTCGGCTGTGAGATTGTTGCGTTTGAGAATGTCGACGGATGCGGTGTACATATCGGTCACAGCGTTCTTGTACACGTTTCTGCCGTCCTGGAACAGGAAATGCTCGCCTGCGTCGAGTGTGGCCTGAGTGGTGGGCTTGGCCGAACCGCCGGCCCACATCACAAGATGCTCGAGGCCGCGGCCGTCCACATGGAACACCGCGTCAAGCACGCCCACGCCCTCTTCCTCTGTCGGCTCAACGAGCACACAGGCGGCACCGTCGCCAAACAGGGGGCAGGTGGCACGGTCATTGTAGTTGACCATCGACGACATCTTCTCGGTTGCAACCACAACCACCTTTTTGCGCAGACCGCTCTTCACATAGGCTGCGGCATCCTCCAACGCTACTATAAATCCGGCACACGCGGCCTGAATGTCGTAGGCATAAGCGTTTTTCAGGCCTACGCCCTCACAGATAATCGAACCTGTGGAGGGGAAACGGTAGTCGGGATTTGATGTTGCGCATATAAGAAGGTCGATATCGGCAGGATCGACATTGCAGTCGGCAAGCAGCTTGTTGACAGCCTCAATGCCCATGTACGACGAGCCTACATCCTTTTTCAGGATGCGGCGCTCTTTGATGCCTACACGGGTGGTGATCCATTCGTCGTTGGTGTCCACCATCTTCGACAGCATTTCGTTGTCGAGGATGTCGGTGGGGAGATACGACGCAATGCCTGAGATTTTAGCGTTAAGCATAACTCTGGTGGCGGTTTGTGTTAGGGATATATGGCGCGAGAGGTGCTCTCGAAATGTCGGGAACGCCTTCTCATGCTGTTAGGGAGGGGATAGATTTGTATTCTCTAAAGGCTCGCCGGTACCGGCGCAGTGAAATCCTGGCCGGATCGACAGCCCTTGGTGACGTGATGGCTGTTTATGCCTTATCAGACCACAGCGTTCTTTTCAATCGCAACCTTGCCGCGATAGTAGCCGCATTCGTTGCAAACGCAGTGGTAAACATGCCAAGCGCCGCAGTTGGGGCAGATTGCCAGTGTGGGCATAGCGGCCTTGTCGTGGGTGCGGCGTTTTGCCGTACGTGTCTTGGATTGACGTCTTTTAGGATGTGCCATTGTTGTTTATTCTTTATATTGTTATTGTTCTTAAAACTGTATGTTCATTCGTCGGCTTCGGGACGCACGTCCTTCAGCTTGTCCCAGCGGGGATCCGTGGCAGCCGGAGCGTCGTCGCCGTCGGGCACTGAATCCATCTCGTCCATGAGCTGGTCCTCGAGTGCCGCATCCGGGTCGGAGGCATCGGTGGCGCGGTGTTTCTTCAGCAGCGAACTCATGGCGCGGTTGCATTTGCCCAGCGGGTGCACGTGCTTTATGGGGATGGCCAGAGCCACGGTGTCCGAAATCATGTAGGCCACATTGAGATAATTATCGCTTTCTGGAATCTCCATGAGGTCGTCTGAATCCTCGCGATATTCATCGCCGTATTTCACCTTTATCTCGTAGCTGGTGTCTATATCGAGCGTCAGGTCGTCAAGGCAACGGTCACAAGGCACCACAACAGTACCCGTGAGCGTGAAAGCAAGGTCGTAGACATCATTGGCATAAGTCACAACGAGCTTGACATCCACATCTGCATCGCGCACGTCGGCGTTCTCCATATTCACGAAGAACTGTTTGTCGAGATGGTAGTCAAATTCATGAGTACCTTTCGGCAGGCTCTTCAGAGGGAGTTTGAATTGGCTGAATTTTCCCATAATTGTGGTCAGCTGAAAAAACTGTGCAAAGTTATAGAATTTATTCGGTATGGACAACTTTTTCCGCAAAATCTCGCAAAATTAACCGTTTACCGTCATTCGGAGGTCAATTCAGCCTCAAGCAGTGTAGCCGCATCGGCCACACAGTCATTGCAGTGGCGCAGCTGGATGCCGGTGCCCATCCCCTTTAGCTGACTGCAGATTGTGGCGCCGTTCTGTTTATGAAAGCTATTCATTATTCGTTTCTGGGCCAACATGGCAGCCGTACGGTCGCGCTTAACCAACCCGAGCACCATTCCCGCACCAACAAGTGCGCCACAGGTGCCCTGCATGCATCCCATACCGGTGCCGAAGGCGTTTGCCGCCATGCGCATGGTCTCACTGTCGACGCCGCACAGGTCGGCGTAGGTGCAGGCCACCGCCTGGGCACAGTTAAACTGGCCTGAGGCCTTGCGCTGCGAAGCCTCGGTGGCACGCGATTCTGTCAATTTCACTTTTTCCATTAAAAATGAGTGGTTTATTATTTTACTGATCATAGCCATTGTAGCTATCTTAGCTATCTTAGCTATCAATTATCCCGGTCTATGAAGAACATGGGTATGTTTGCGATGAAAACATCAGGCTGCGAGAGCACCTGCCTGCACGCTATCAGGTCGGAAAGTCTTATTTCCGCTATCACATAGTTTGCGTTCTCGCTCTGGAACTGCTCGATGATGCGCGTGAACGGCAACTCCCGGCGCACATCGGTGGCCGTGTAACGCACATACACGCGGAGCACTACGTCGGTGGTGTAGTCCGGGCGGTCCACATAGCTCATTTTCTTGTACTCATAGCGGTAGTCGTGCCGCAGAGCCATCACATCCGACAGGATCGAGGACGCTGTTGGCAGGCTGCCGGCGCCTTTGCCGAACATGAACTGACGGTCGTAGCACTCGCCGCGTATCACCACGCCGTTATACTCGTCATCGACGCTGTAGATATATTTCGACGGTCCCACGAACTCCGGCATAACAAACATGGTGAACTGCTCGTCCGACACCTTCACGACCTGAGCCACAAGCTTGATTTTCACCCGTTTCTCACGGGCATAACGGATATCAAAGTCCCCTATCCGGCTGATTCCGTACGTAAATATCCGTTCAGGAGCCACATAGCGTCCCAGGGCATGCACCGTGATGATTATCAGCTTGAACAGCGCGTCCCATCCCTCTATGTCGAACGAAGGGTCGCTCTCGGCGAAACCGAGCTGCTGGGCGCGGCGCAGCGCATCGTCGTAAGGCTCGTTATGGTCGAACACCCGCGAAAGGATGTAGTTCGACGAGCCGTTGAGGATACCCTTCACCTCAAGGAGCAGGTCGTTGTCGTAATACTCCTCAAGGTTGCGTATCACAGGAATTGACCCGCACGACGAGGCATCGTAGAGCAGCGCCGTGCCATGCTCACGCTGCAGCTCTATAAGCTCAGGCAGATGGCGGGCGAGCATGGCCTTGTTGCCCGACACCACAGGGATGCCGCGCCTCAGGGCTTCGGTAGCGATATTGTAGGCCGCATCCGCGTTGTCAATCACCTCCACAATGAGGTCGATTTCGGGATCATCAAGGATGTCGGCGGCATTATCGGTGAGCAGCGATGCATCCACCTCCACATCGCGCGGCTTGGACAGATTGTGCACACAGATGCGCCTTATTTCGGCGTGGGCGTTTTTCGCCTGCGAAATCACGCGGTAGAAGCCGCACCCCACGGTGCCGAGGCCGAAAAGGCCGATCTTTATCTTGTTTTTCATATCTTCATCTTCCATATTTTATTCTAAACGTGTGCGCCCGTCCCGGCGTTCACACATCCGCTGTCGGACTTCTCTGTCGGCTCTCCCATAAAGCCGCACAGCAAGGCATTAAGCTGTCCGTGCTCCACAAGAAACCCGTCATGGCCGAAAGGTGAGGAGATCTCGGCATAACGCGCGCCGCCGATGGCCGCCGCAAGCCGGCGCATCTCGGCGGTAGTGAAAATCATGTCGGTGGTAAGCCCTACAACGAGAGTGCGGGCCGTGATGCGCGCCAAAGCAGCCTCCACTCCACCACGACAGTAGCCCACGTCGTGGGTGTCGAATGCATTGAGAATGGACATATAGGAATAGGCGTTGAAGCGGCGGCACAGCTTCTCGCCCTGATAGCGCTGGTAAGTGCATGCGCGGTGTTCCCCCTCGGGTGTGTCCGGATGGTCGGCCTGCGTGCGGTTGTAGCCCTCGCCGCCACGGTAAGTGAGCAACCCGATGGCCCTTGCAGCCGCCAGACCCGCCATGCCGGCATCCGGGCGCGGCTCACCATAGGTGGAATCGGCCAGTATGGCCATGCGCTGCGTCTCGTCGATAGCGATGGCCCACGGCGATGCCTTGGCATCTGTGGCTATCAGCACAAGTTGCCCGAAGCGAGAAGGGTCGGCCACAGCCCACTCCACCGCCTGAAAACCTCCCACCGAGCTCCCCACAAGAGCATGGATATGGCCCACGCCCAGTGCGTCGGCCAGCAATGCATGCGCCCGCACCATATCGCGGATGGTGACCGCCGGGAATGTGCCGAACCAAGGTTCGCCGGTGTGCGGATTCACCGACAGCGGACCGGTGCTCCCATAGTGCGAACCAAGGATGTTGGCGCAGACCACAAACCATTTGTCAGGGTCGAGAAAGCACCCCTGCTCCACCGTGTGGGGCCACCAGTCGGCCACATCGCTGTTGGCCGTCAGGGCATGGCACACCCACACCACATTGGAGCGGTCGGCGTTCATGGAGCCGAACGTGTGGTAGGCCACATCGAGTTGCGGAAGCGTGACGCCGCACTCAAGCTCAAACGGTCGATTATGATGGTAATAACTGGTCATTTCCTGATTGCATCTGACAGCAGACGGCACTTTTTCAGGCGGCTCTATAAACCTTACCGCCCCTGCCGATGTTCTATATGCAAAGAAAAGGCATTTTTCTGGCTTTAACAAAAAGCCCGGTGAAAGCACCGATCGCCTTTTCAGCCCCCTTTCCGTTCCACCGCGGATCGAGGGCTTTTTTATTGCATTGATGCAAAGTTAACAACATTTGGCCGATGCCGAAACCGACGCCACGCTTTTTTAACGCAATTTTCGGAACCCGGCCCGCTCACCGGGCTTCCATTCCCCATAAACCGCCATGGCAATCGGCACTGGCGCGGCGAGTTGTCAACGTTGAAAGCCGGGGCTTTGTTAAAGGGGTGTTAAAGCATAACAGTGCGAATGGGGGCGATTTTGCCAGTAGCGAAATTTATAGTAAATTTGCCCTTCGATAAGTAACTGGTCGAAATTATTTTGATGTTTGTTCGAGTAAAATTTTTAGAAGATTTTTCTCTCTGAAGAGGGAGTGTAGTGAGCTACACGACTGATGAAGAGAGGAAAAGATTCAAAATTTTGCCGAAGAAACATTAAAAGAAAAAAAAGGCCGGTTATTAAAAAAAATAATTTTGAACAGTTACTTAACAATCATCCGATGTGCAAAGATTCACGCAAACGTTGGTTGTGCTCGGTTAAGGAGCATTGCATGCGCATGGTGACGGTTCTGTTGGCCGCCGCTCTGCTCGTGTCGTCGTGCCCGTTCGGAGCGTATGCCCAGACACCGCCCGACGCCACCGGGACGCAGACCCGCGCCACCGGCCGCCGCTCCATCTCCACCTCACGCCCCGTGCCGCGCCATACTGTGCCACATCCCGGCGATGAGCAGCACCAGGCCGCCCCAGAGCTTCCCGATTCCATAGGCATAAGCGAGCCTATCCTCGGACCTGCCGAGGTTGTGGAGGACGAGATTACCGACCGCGACGGGCGCCTGGAGGTCGAGCCGCTCGACACCATAGCCGTGAATACCAACGAAGCCGTGGTGCGCGCCGACTCCATTGCCGCCGCGCTTGCGGCAGCCCGCGAGCAGGCCGACGAATGGGTGCCGCGCGAAGTGGAATTCGCTCCCGACCCCACCAAAGCCGTGTGGATGTCGGCGCTGTTTCCCGGACTGGGACAGGTGTACAACCGCCGCTACTGGAAGCTCCCCATCATCGTGGGCGGCTATCTGGGACTGGCCTACGCCACCAACTGGAACAGCAACATGCTGCGCGACTACACCCGCGCCTATGCCGACCTGCTGGACAACGACCCCAACACCCGAAGCTACATGGACATGTTCTCGCCTAACGTGAAGGAGGAGAACCTCGACCGCGGATGGCTTCAGGAGGTGCTTCGTTCACGCAAGAACTACTTCCGCCGCAACCGCGATCTTTGCATAATCTGCATGGTGGGCGTGTATCTGCTCGCCATGGTCGACGCCTACGTCGACGCATCACTGTCACACTTCGACATCTCCCCCGACCTGTCGATGGATGTGGCTCCCGCCCTGATTCAGGACGGCCGCCAGCGCTACCCCTCCGTAGGGCTGATGTGGGCAGTGAATTTCTAACCCCCATGTTCCCCGCGCCGATGTGGCAGCCGGGAACAAAAAAACATTGTGCTTCTCCGATGACCACCTCTCTGAAACCCTACGTATTAGCCGCCGCACTCAGCCTCGCCGCACTGACATCATGGGCAAAGCCTTCGGTGCTTTCGCTTTCCGACCATTCCAACGATTCCACCATCGTCTACCCCGAAAGTGTGGAGACGGACGTGAACCGGATGATGCAGAACTGGTATCTGCGCACCTACACCGCCCTTGACAAGAACGCTGATTCGCGCCCCGACGTCACCACCTCCGACAGCGAGCTTATTGAACGCCTGCAGGCCATCCCCACCACCATCGAGATGCCGTTCAATTCGGTGGTGCGCAATTATATTGACCTTTACACCGGCAAAAAGCGCTCTCTTGTGGAGAGCATGCTCGGCATGAGCCTCTACTACATGCCCATCTTCGAGCAGGCCATCGAACGCCAGGGCATTCCCATCGAACTGAAATATCTCCCGGTAATCGAGTCGGCTCTCAACCCCGATGCCGTGTCGCGCGCAGGCGCCGTGGGCCTCTGGCAGATAATGCTCCCCACCGCACGCGGACTGGGGCTGGAGATAAACACGCTTATCGACGAACGCCGCGATCCTGTGCGGTCGTCGGAGGCCGCCGCAAGCTATCTGCGCCAGCTCCACGACATCTACAGCGACTGGTCGCTGGCCATAGCAGCCTACAACTGCGGGCCTGGCAACGTCAACAAGGCTCTGCGCCGCGCAGGACTGGAAGGCGCTGCTAAAAAAGACTTCTGGGCAATCTATCCTTATCTACCCGCCGAGACACGCGGTTATGTGCCGTGCTTCATCGCCGCCACCTATGTGATGAACTATTACCACAAGCACAACATCTCCCCGGCACTGGCCAAGCGCCCCATTCTCACAGACTCGGTGCATGTGAAGCGCCGCATCCATTTCGACCAGATTGCCGACATCCTTCACATCCCGGCCGAAGAGCTGAAGGTACTCAACCCGCAGTACCGCAAGGATCTTATCCCGGGCTCGCCCGAAAGGCCCTGCCCGCTGGTGCTGCCGCAGAACCAGATTTACTCCTACATAATGAGCGAGGACGCCATCGCCGCCCATAACGCCGACCTCTATGCCCGCCGCGACGTGGTGGAACCCGCCACCGGCATGGAGCCGCGTCCCGACACCGTCGACGGCCGTCAGGGCGAATGGATCACCACGGAAGTGGTGAAATACCACAAGGTGCGCCGCAAGGAGACCCTCGCTTCGATTGCCAAGAAATATGGCGTGACACTCCGGAGCCTCAAGCAGGCAAACGGAAACATCCGCAAACCGCGCCGGGGCCAGACCATCAAGGTGGTGACCACTCAGAAAGAATTCAGGCCTTTCGAGGAGCAACCGGTGGAAAACGACAAGCTGCTCGTGCGCAATCCGGAGCCGGAGACAACCGTAACCACCGCACCCGCAACTCCCGAAGCTGACAGTGAATCCGCTGCCACACCGGAAACCACATCTGCAGCAGCCGACGTCACCCCATCGGCCGACATGACCGAGGGCGCCTCAGACACCCAGACGACTTCAGAAGAAGAAGCAGACGCCACACCCGCGCCGTCAGAAACAGCTTCGAAAGTAGCCTCCACATTCTCCAACTCGCGCGCCAAGCAGGAAGCTGCCAAAGCCGCCGAGGCTGAAAAAGCCAGCGAAAAGGCACGCGCCGACAAAAAGAAGGACAAAGCCAGAAACGAACGCCAGCGCACGGTCACTGTGCGCAAGGGCGACAACATGTTCAAGATTGCAAAGCGCAACGGCCTCACGCTCAAACAGCTTGAGCGCCTGAATCCGTCGGTGAAAGCCAACAAACTCAAACCCGGCGACAAACTCCGAATAAAATGACGAACCATATTCCGGAAAACATCGAGCTTATCCTCATCAACATAAGCGGCCACGACCGCCCCGGCGTAACCGCAGCCCTGACCGAAATCCTCTCGCGCTACAACGCAATGATTCTCGACATCGGCCAGGCCGACATCCATCATTCCCTATCGCTGGGCATCCTGTTCCAGACCACATCCGACGTGTCGGGCGACATTCTCAAGGACCTCCTGTTCAAGGCCTACGACCTCGGGGTGAAAATCCGCTTCAACCCCATCACCATAGAGGAATACGAGGCATGGGTGAACCGTCAGGGGAAGAACCGCTGGATCATCACCCTGCTCGGACGCCGCCTCACCGCCCGCCACATAGCCCTGGTGAGCGAGACCGTAGCGCAGCAGGGCCTGAACATCGACTCCATTCAGCGCCTCACCGGGCGTCCGCCACTCGACATCGAGGCATCCCCCGCCGCAAAGGCTTGCATCGAGTTCTCCGTGCGTGGCACCCCCACCGACCGCGACGAACTGCAGCGCCGTTTCATCCAGATATCTTCGGACGAGGGCTTCGACATCTCGCTGCAGGAGGACACCATGTACCGCCGTTGCCGCCGCCTCATCTGCTTCGATATGGATTCCACCCTGATCCAGGCCGAGTGCATCGACCAGCTGGCCGAACGGGCCGGCGTTGGCGACAAGGTAAAGGCCATCACCGAACGCGCCATGCGCGGCGAGATTGACTTCAACGAAAGTTTCCGCGAACGAGTGGCCCTGCTCAAAGGTCTCGACGTGAGCGTTATGGAGGAGATTGCCGAAAGCCTGCCCATCACCGAGGGTGTTGACCGCATGATGCGCGTGCTCAAACGAGCAGGGTTCAAGACCGCAATCCTGTCGGGCGGTTTCACCTTCTTCGGCAACTATCTGAAACAGAAATTCGGGTTCGACTATGTGTATGCCAACGAACTTGAAGTGGCCGACGGCAAACTCACCGGCCATTATGTGGGCGACGTTGTCGACGGCAAGCGCAAGGCCGAACTGCTAAAGCTCATCGCACAGGTCGAGAACGTGAACATCGCCCAAACCATCGCCGTGGGCGACGGCGCCAACGACCTCCCCATGCTCTCCACCGCAGGCCTCGGCATAGCGTTCCATGCCAAACCGAAAGTAAAGGAATCGGCACGCCAGTCCATATCCACCATCGGCATCGACGGCGTACTCTATTTCATCGGATTCAAGGATTCCTACATATCCTGACCACCCACCTCCTTATCCCCGCCGCACTTTGATCGACAACTCCACATTCGGGACCCTAAAGGCCCTGTTCCATACATTCGGCTGCAAGCTCAATTTCGCCGAGACCTCCACGGTGGCGCGCATGTTCGCCGAGGAGGGGATAACACGTGTAGGCCCAGGCGACACGCCCGACGTGATTGTAATCAACACCTGCAGTGTCACCGAACTTGCCGACAAGAAATGCCGGCAGGCCATCCGTTCGTTCCACCGCCGTTATCCGGAAGCAGCCATCCTTGTCACCGGATGTTACGCACAGCTCAAGCCATCCGAAGTGGCCTCGCTCCCCGGCGTGGCCGTAGTGGCAGGTAACGACCGCAAGAACCGGCTTCCGGAATTCCTGCACGAGTTCGTCAATTCACGCAAGCCGGCATCCGATGTTGTCCCCACCCCGAAGCTACTGGCGTTCAATCCATCCTGCTCGCAGGACGACCGCACACGCCATTTCCTGAAAATACAGGACGGGTGCGATTATTACTGCACCTACTGCACAATCCCCCGCCGCGCGCGGACGCAGCCGTTCCGGCACAATCGCCTCAATCGTGGCGCAGGCCGAAAAGGCCGCAGCCAATGGAGCCAAGGAGATTGTGATAACAGGCGTCAACATAGGTGATTTCGGCCGACGCACCGCCGACGAATCAGGCCTCATTGCCATTGACGGGCCACGCGAGACATTCCTTGACCTCATACGGCGCCTCGACACAATCGAAGGCATCGAGCGCTACCGCATATCGTCGATAGAGCCGAATCTGCTCACCGACGAAATCATTGAATTCTGCGCCTCCTCGCGCCGGTTCATGCCCCACTTCCACATCCCGCTGCAGTCCGGTTCGGACGAGGTGCTCCGCCTTATGCACCGCCATTACGACACCGCCCTGTTCCGCCACAAGATAGAGCGCATACGCCAGCTTATCCCTCACGCATTCATAGGGGTCGACCTCATTGCCGGAGCAAGGGGCGAAACCGAGGAGGAATTCGCAAAGTCGCGCGATTTTGTGGTATCGCTCCCCATCACGCGGCTGCACATCTTCCCTTACTCCGAACGTCCCGGCACAAAGGCGCTCGAAATAGGCCACGTGGTGAGCCAGCAGGATAAGCACCGCCGGGTCAACGAGATGCTTCACGTGTCGGAACGTAAAATGGAGGCCTTCGCACGGCAATTTCTCGGCACCGTGCGCCCCGTGCTGCTTGAGCGAGGACGCCCCGGCGAGCCTATGAGCGGCTTCACCGACAACTATCTGAAGGTATCGGTCGACGCGCCCCACAATCTCGACAACACCATTGTGCCCGTGCGGCTTCTCTCGCTCATACCCACCGAGATAGGCGACTGCCACATAAAGGCCGAACTTGCCGGCACAGAACCAACGCAAAAATGAAAAAACGCCTTTCCGACATAGGATTCACCATACTCGAAGGGTTGCTGTCGCTCACGGCACGGCTGCCGTTCGGGGTGCTTTACCTCCTGAGCGACATAACGTTCGCATTGCTCTACCACATGGTGCGTTACCGTCGGCATCTGGTGCAGCGCAACCTCACATCATCCTTCCCCGATGCCACGCCCAAAGAAATCCGCCGCATCCGCCGCCGTTTCTACCGCAATTTCGCCGACTATATTTTCGAGACCGTCAAGCTGCTGCATGTCAGCGATGAGCAGATGCGAAGCCGCATGACATTCTCCGGAGTGGACATGTGCGACAGCTATCTGAAACAGAACCGCCCGGTGGTGTGCTATTTTTCCCATACCGGCAACTGGGAGTGGGCGCCCTCAATCACACTGTGGAGCACGCTCGTGCCCGGACGCGACGCCGAATTCTGCCAGATCTACCGCCCGCTGCGCAACCACCGCTTCGATGCGCTGATGCTGCGCCTGCGCTCACGGTTCGGCTCGGTGTCGCTGGCCAAAAACATGTCGTTCCTCGACCTCATGCGATATGCCAAACGCGGCATGCCCACCATAACCGGATTCATGAGCGACCAGAAGCCAAGCCATGGCGACGCCGGCCGTGTGGTTCATTTTCTCAACCATCCCACAGCCATGATCACCGGCACCGAGACCGTGGCGCGACGGCTGAACGCGGCCGTGGTCTACTGGGACATGCAGAAGCCCTCGCGCGGACACTACCATATAGACATCCGCCTCATCACAGACCAACCCAAGCAGCTTCCCGAAGGAGCCATAACCGACCGCTACGCCTCTCTGCTTGCGCAGACCATCCGGCGCCGCCCGGACATATGGCTCTGGACCCATAACCGCTGGAAAAATCCCGTCAAACCGCCCCTATCAGAATCATAGGAATTATCAGAACTTATAAGAATTTATCCGAGCTTATAAATTCTTATAATTCTTATAAATTCGGATAAGTTCTGATAATGAACAAAAACATCATATCAGCATGCCATCACGCGTTGCAGTCATAATTCTCAACTGGAACGGAGCCGCATTGCTCCGACAATATCTCCCTTCGGTTGTGGCCAACACTCCCGAAGCAGTGGGACATGTGTTCGTGGCCGACAACGGCTCCACCGACAATTCGCTGCAGGTGCTCGCCGAGGAGTTCCCAACTGTGACCGTCATACCGTTCCCTGAAAACTACGGTTATGCAGAAGGCTACAACCGTGCCATTGACGCCCTGCCCGAGGGCTATCCGTTGGTGCTGCTGCTGAATTCCGATGTGGAGACCCCTCCCGGATGGCTTGAACCACTGGTGGCGGCAATGGACGCAGACCCCACAATTGGGGCATGTCAGCCCAAGATTCTTTCCTACTCGGACCGTTCGCGCTTTGAATATGCCGGCGCATGCGGCGGCTACATCGACCGCAACGGCTACCCTTATTGCCGCGGGCGTGTGTTTGAGCGCGTGGAGACTGACCACGGCCAATACGACACCCCGGCCGAGGTGTTCTGGGCCACAGGGGCGGCTCTGCTCACACGTACCGACCTTTACCGACGTCTCGGCGGACTTGACCCTAAATTTTTCGCACATATGGAGGAGATTGACCTGTGCTGGCGCATCCTGCTCGACGGCCACAAGGTCATGGCAATACCGGCATCGCACGTCTACCATCTGGGTGGCGGATCGCTTCCGGCGTCGAATCCCCGCAAAACTTATCTGAATTTCCGCAACAACCTGCTGCTGCTCCACAAGAATCTGCCGAAGGCTGACCTTTGCGCCACGTTGCTGCGCCGCCGCCTGCTTGACACTCTGGCATGGATGAAATTTGTGGCCACATTCGATTTCGCCAACGCCGGCGCAGTGTGGCGCGCGCACCGCGATTTCCGCAAAATGCGCCGGCTGTACACCGCCCACCCGGACGTGAACCTGCTCCGCACACTCCCCCAGTGCCGCCGCAACATCCTCGTGGACCACTACCTGCTGCGGCGCCTCTAATCCCCTGACGATAAGTAAACCCTCACAATCAGCCGCTGATAGAAGGTGAATGCGTCCTTGGCCACGTGGAAATCAAGCGATGCCTGCAGATCCACCCACTTGTTGGCCATGATGCGCGCATACACATCGGTGCGGTTATAGAATTTGGACTGGTAGAACGGCTCACCCATATAAAGTTCCGCTCCGTGCTCACTATATGACGGATAAAGCGCTTTGCCGGCATACAGCGAGTTTTTCAACCCGAGCCAGCGCCACTGGCCGAGCACCTCGAGCCACGCGCCGCCGGGAGTCTGCCAGCCCAGGTCGTTCCCTCGGTTGCGCTCCACCGTGAGGAGTGCTCCGGCTTTCACCGTGAGCGAGTCGAGCGCCGTGGCACCGCTGTAGTCAAGCCCTACATAGGGATTCACCAGGGAATTATCCACGATGTGCATATTGTCGGGTGCGTTGTGTGTCAGGGCGAAGTGATTCATCATGGCATGCCCCCCGACAAGGAAATGCCTGCGGCCGGGACGCCATTCGCCGTGGAACACGATATTGAATTTCTCGCGCTTGCTGTCGGTCTGCATCTGGCGCCAGTCAAGATAGAAATCGATGAACGCCGCCGGCGAATGATACTGCACCAGCACACCGCGTATGTTGCGCTGGAAATAGGCCAGCGAATCGCTGCGCAGGAAGCCGGGCATCTCCTGCCTGAGCTGGGTGCGCGGGAACATACCCATCGACAGATTCCAGCGCCGCCCCGTGTGGCGGTAGTACAGCGTGGGGCTTATCTTGTAGCCGTCCCATTCGTTACCTATGGGCTGATTCCACACCACCCCGCCGGCAATGCGGTCGGACTTGGTGAATTTCAGGCCTACCTCAGGCGCCAGATTGGTGAAGAAGAAGGTTTTGGTGTCGGTGTAGGTATGGTCTCCCTCGCGGTTGTCGAACACTGCATCGAAATCGATGCTCCACGTCGGTTCGAGCGCAACGGCTCTATGAGCAGCCATCATTGCGGCTGCAGCGCAAAGAAATGTGATAAGTTTTCGTGACATGCGGCAAAGTTAAGCAATTCCTGCAAATAGCCGTCGTGACGCAGCAGACATTTTCCGGCTGTCCTTCTGTCAGCAAAAACGCCCATTTAATGACAACCTGTCCTACAATTAGTGTACAAGGCACACTCATTGCAGTTCTAATTGGGAAAAATCGCATCTATTTGTTCACAGTTTTCACGCCATTAGTGAAACTATGTTAATTGTTATGCTTTTTTTGCACAAAACTAAAAAAGTGTGTAAAGAATTTATTTAATTTGCAGATAATGAGTTTCGGACAAGAGACTTTGTTGCAGAAAAATCACACATAACAATCCCATTCACAATTTCTTAGAATGAAAAAACTTCTACTCCTCACCCTCTTGCTGCCGGGAATCGGTTTTGCGCAGGCTCGTTTCAGCCATCTCAACACCATTGAACTCGGCAAAATGAAAGCCCAGCAGGTGGAACGCATCGCCAAGGCGCCGGGCCGTTCAATGGCCGTATCGCCTGAAACAGAGGCCGACAACACCCCCCTGACCATCTTCATGCGCGTTTCAGACGACGCCACCGTGGCACGCGTCGAGGCCGCCGGAGGCGAAGTATCGCTCCGCGCTGGCAACATCATATTGGTGGAGACCACCATCGGACAGGCCGAGGCTATCGCGGCCACCGAGGGCGTGGTCACCGTATCACTCCCCGAACAGCTGCGCATGAACGAGTTCCAAAGCGCAGTGGGCTACGACCTCAGCCGCCAGCATCTCGGCCTTGACAAAATCCAGTCGGGCGCCGCACCTCTTCCGCAGGCATACGGCGGCAAGGGCGCCATCGTCGGCATCATCGACGGCGGCATCGACCCCAACCACATCATGTTCGACGACGAAGAGGGCAATCCCCGCGTAAAGCGCATCATGAACCATGTGGAAGTCAGTGGAAAATCATTCACACAGAAATCCGAGACACCCGAAACGGTGCGTCAGTTCAAATCGGACAACAACTACAACACCCACGGCACCCACGTCATGGGCATCGCCGCCGGTTCATTCAAAAACGAGGCTGACGGAATCAACCTGACAGGTGCGGCACCGCAGGCCGACATAGCCATCAAATGCGGAATCACCGACAACGCCCGCCTCATCAAGGGCCTCGACTACCTCACCGGCTATGCCGCCGAAGAGGGTAAACCCATCGCCATCAACATCTCGCTCGGCAGCAACCTTGGTCCGCACGACGGCACCGACGAATTTCCCGCCGCACTTCAGGAATACGCAAAAAAAGACGGTGTGACCATCTGCGTGTCGGCCAGCAACGAGGGTGCCGACGGGGCATTCATGTACCACGAATGCGACGGTGAAAACCCCATGCGCACATTCATCCTCAACAGCGCTTACACCGATTATCTCTATTCGCAGGTCACCATGCTGCCGATGTTCCCGCAGGCCATCGGTTCGATGCAGATATGGAGCGACGACGACACCCCCTTCGACCTCTATTTCGACTACTGCAAATTCCCCGATGAAGCAAACGTCGCCCCCGAGACACTCTCATCCTTCAAGCTCGAGCCGTTCAAGACCTGCTACCTCTCCACCACGGGCCGCTCGCCTGTGACAGCCCCCGACATTTTCAAAGGCGACGACGAGGTGTTCAACAAATACTACCGCAACAGCTTCGTAGGCGGCGCAAGCGCGCTCTATCCCGCCAACAACCGCTACTACGCAGAGATTAACTTCCAGCTCGAATGCCCTGACCAGGCTTCGTTCATGCACGGCCTCGTGTCTCTCCGCATAGTTCCCGGCAAACCCGGTCAGAAATTCTACGTCTACGGTCAGCCAATGGGCATGTACTTCGGCTTCCGCCTCCATTCGGGCTACATGGAGCAGTATGGCTTCAAGGGCTCCGACGGCGACGGATCAATCAACGCCATGGCAGGAGCAAAGGATGTGATCACCGTCGGGTCCTACACCACACACAACTTCTTTGAAAACGTTGCCGACCAGGTGACTATAGGCACCACATCCTCCTTCTCCTCATGGGGACACACACCCGACGGCCGCGTGCACCCGCTCATCTCGGCACCGGGCCATCTGATTGTTTCGTCCATGTCGGGCCACTATTTCGACACCAACCTCAAGGGCACCGAGGACGCCGACAATGAAGCCGCCGTCTACTACCGCCACACCGACAAGAACAACAAGACACACTACTGGACCACCATGAGCGGCACCTCCATGTCGTCGCCCTACATGACCGGCATCGCAGCCACATGGCTCGCCGCCGATCCCACCCTCACCACGGCCGACATTCTGCGCATCGCCCGTGAAACGGCCGACTCCCCTAAGGCTCCGCGCGAGAACGACGGCCCCGGCCTGTTTGTCAACGCTTTCCGCGGCCTCTGCAAGGTGCTCAACCTCTCCGGCATCAACAATGTGGCTAACGACGACGAGGACGCCCCCTACTCGCTTCTGCGCTCGGGCAACACATTCACCGTGCAGGCCCCCGCAGCCGCATCCATCAAGGCCGAGGTCTACTCGCTTGGCGGAGTGCTCGCGCTCGCCACAGCCGCCGATGACCAGGAACTCACAGTGGACGCTTCCACGCTTGCTCCCGGCATATACGTTATGTCGCTCCGGATCGGCAACTCGCTCCACTCCGAGAAAATCGCCGTCAGATAAGATTGCGGCACACTCCACCCCCCAACACTCATTCTCCTCTTCCCTCTACTCCAATCAAAAAAAATTAATTCACACCATTTTTTCACCTTATCATTATTACAATACTTCGGTTATTTTTTGAGAATTTGTTAACGGCTCCGAGGAGCCAAGTGTTTAATCTGTTAAAAATCTGATGTTTAGCATGAAAATTTAACACTAAAAATTTGGTCAAGTCGCTGATTTTCAGTAACTTTAAGGTTATTCTACGACACTTAAAGACATGCTGATTTTCGAACTACTTGACCAATATGAGGGCATCTGCCGGAGAGCTTTCTTCGGTTGCGCTACAAAGTTAAACAAAACTTTCAAAGCAAACATCATCGAGATACTGATTTTAATCATGTGCATACCGCGAAAGATAAACTTTCTTCAACTTGGACGCTACGGGAGACGTAAGGAACAGCGATACCGCCAGACATTCCGTAAGGATTTCGACTGGCTGTGCTTCAACATGAATCTCGCTGCCGACCGTTTCCAGTATGGCATGAAACGACTGGCTATCGCCATCGATCCCAGCTATGTCTCCAAAGCGGGCAAAAAAGACAGACCATGTCGGTCGGTTCTGGTCTGGATGTGCTTCGGCTGTGAAGCATGGACTTGAGATACTTGGTATCGCTGTGGTCGATGCAGACATCAAGGACGCGATGATGCTTCGTGCCGTGCAGACTCTTAACGCGACAGAACTTAAAGCCAAGGATATGACGTTGAGCCAGTGGTATCTGTCAGTATTGAGGAGTATCGTACTGATTTATTGAAAATCACTTCATTGCTCGTTGCCGATGCCGCTTTCTCCGTACTGCCGTTTGTCGAGGGTCTGAAAGAAATCGGCTTCTCACTGATAAGCCGTCTGCGTTCCAATGCCGTGCTGTATTACATTTACGAAGGCCCGCGAACCGGCAAAAGAGGACGCCCCAAGACCAAGGATGGCAAGATTGACTTCTCCAATCCCGACAAAAGCAGGATGACCCGGCTTGACATCGCGCCCGAGGAGGGCGAAGCCTTTGAACTTGTGGCTTGGTGCAAGTCACTGAAGCAGAAAAAATACGGCTGGTAATCCATTATCTGCCCGGAGGTGTACACCGACTGTATTTCTCAACAGACACCTCTGTCTGTGGCAAAGATGTCTATGACATATACCGGACACGGTTTCAGATCGAGTTCTGTTTCCGTGACGGTCACCAGTTCACGGGATTGCTCGACTGTCAGGCTCGCAATGAAAAGGCTTTGGATTTTGCCTACAACGCTTCGCTTGCCGCCGTCAACATCACTAAGGTGCTCAGGATGCAGACGAAGATGCCCTTTTCTATTGGTCAAATTAAGTCTCTGATGGTCAACGCTCATTTCATAAAAAGATTTTTTGACCTGAGCGGAATTGACCCGAACAAGACTTTAAATGCTAAACTTGTCAAAGAACTCTTTGGCTTGGCGGTAGATGCCGCTTAGCCTATGAATAATTTTTTAACGAACTATTGTTATTAGATTATGACTATGCGTAAAAGTCTGCTCTCTACGGCAGCGGCTTCCCTGTTGCTCGTTGCTGGAGTATCGGGCGCATCGGCCATGCCGAACCGTTTCAAAGCCATGGAAAGAGGCCTTAAAAACAGCCCCTGCATGCAGAAGGTGTCCGGCAGCTTCCTTCAGAAAACGGTTGATGCCAACGGTATCGTCACCCCGGACTTCACCCTTACGGCAACCTACGTGCAGGAGATGTTCCCCACCGGATGGCTGCTCAGCCCTACAGGCGAGACATGGTTCTACACCCTCGAAACCGAAGGCACGACCTACCGTCCGGAAGGCTGGCTGCCGAACTGGAACTTCTCCGGCTTCAAACTCACAGTCTACAACGGACTGGGCCAGCCCGTGGGCTATGCCTACGGCAAAATCGAACTTCCCGAAGGTGCAGGACGATGCAACTACGTACTGCCCGAAGCTCAGCTCTCCTCCACATTCTTCAACTCCAACTCGACCGACATTGAAGTCATGATGACTTTCAACTTCAACCCCATCGAGTTCCCCGACCCCAACAACCCCTATAAAGGCGTCTACGGCTCCAAGCAGTTCACCGCAGCCTACTCCCTGCAGGCCGCCATGCCGGCCACACCGCAGACACCTCTGTTCGAATGCCCCGGTGCCCTCTCCACAACTCTCAAGAGCAGCACAAGTGCCGAAGGGTTCGTGTTCGGCTTCACCTACTACTCCACATGGGAGAACGAAAAGAACGAGGCCGACAAGAACACACTCCGCGTGTACAAACCCGCAGGATGGGGAACTCCCCCCTCGCTCATCGTGCAGCAGACCACAAGCCAGACACCCGGCGACGGCCTCAACGAGGCTGTGCCTCTGTTCGTGGTGCTCGACGGCAACGATGTCTACTCGGTAAAATCCTACCTCGAGAAGCCTATCTGCTCGACAGCAGCGCCGACGTGCCTGTAATGACACCCGACAACCACTACATCATCGAGATGTATAAGGTGGGCAATGAGCCGCTCATCGAGGACGACACCGACCCCGATGCCGTCAAGCTCACCCCCACCTACACTGTCACCATACCCGTTGCCGAGATTTCCGACCCCTCGAAATATCACTGGCGCTCATACGCTCTGGGCAACTTCCGCGGCGAAAAGGACGTTACATGGGACTTCGGTACCGGCAACGACCCCTGCTTTGTCATAACAATCGTCGACTCCAACCTCCAGCAGGACGAAAGCGTGGCCTTCTATGAAGTCTACGACAAGACCGGCAAAAAAATCAAGGAGTTCGGAACCGAGAGCGGTGCTTTCACTGAATTCCCCGCTATTGAGGGTCACCCCATGCAGCTCGGATTCGACGTCAAGAACGACGAAGGCGACGATGTTACACGCCTCTACGACTGGCCTTCGCTCGAGTTCAAAGGCGAACTCCCTTCGCTCTTCGTGTATGAAGGCAACGTCTATATCCTCTCGTCCGTGCCCACACGTGTGCCCGGCGAAGGTGGTGTGCTCTACGCAGCCAACGCAGCCCTCGCAGCAACAGCCGAAGGCGAAAGCGCCTTCTCCTACGTGGCTTACTTCCGTCCCGACGGCACACTCCACCACATGGACACCCTCACCCTCCCCGAGAACACCGCAAAAGCCTACGCACTGGTTACAGCCGAGGTACTCGACCCCTATCTCTACAACACCGACAGCAAGTATGAGTATCTCCTCTGGCTCTACACCTGGAAAGGAGAAGGCAAAGTGGGCACCAGCCTCGCTGCCGCCGTTGTCGACGAAACCGGCAAGATTCTTGCAAAACGTGAGCTCCCCGACGAGCACGACTACGAGACGGCCTACGTTTCCAACAACCCCAACAAGCGCTTCATCATTCTTGAATACCACGACGGAAGCAAATTCTCGAACCCCGCCAACATCGAATTCATCGGCCTGCCGCTCAACGATTTCGAAGGTCAGGGCACAGTTGAGGATCCTTACCTCATCTACACCTACGGCGACTTCAACCGCATCCGCAACAACCTCACATCTCACTTTGCCCTCGCTGCCAACGTCGACATGGAGAACCGCGCCATCGGTTCAATCGACGGCACATTCCTCGGCACCATCGACGGCCGCGGACACTCGGTGAAGAACCTCTACCTGAACCTTGACGCGATGAGCAACAAGAAGGCCCTGTTCAACAACATCGGCCAGCGCCCCGCCACCGAGGATGAAGGGGAGACCACCGGTGCATCACGCGCCGCCATCCGCAACATCACATTCGACGGCGTGACATTCCACCACGCCGCCACCAACCTGCTCGGCACCAAGCAGCACGCCCTCCTGGCTCACACCGCACGCTATGCCGACTTCGAGAACGTGCACATGGTCAACGCCAAGGCAGCCCTCGAGAATGTCAGCATCAACTTCGCCGCACTGGCTCACACAGCCGACAACTGTAAGTTCATCGACTGCGCCGTCAAGGACGCCGACTTCAACTTCACGCATGCACGCGGCCTGGCAGGCATCGTCTACGATGCACGCGGCTGCGAGGTGAAGAACGCATTCGTATCCGGAAACTTCAAGGGCCGCAACAACGTTGCAGCTGTGATGGCGGTTGCCAACGCCGAAACCTCCACCGTGACCGACTGCCACGTGAACGCCACCATTGAGGCTACAAACGCCAACGCCGCAGGCATCATCGCCAACAACACCTCGCGCTCCATCGTGAAGAACTGCGTGGTTGAAGGCACAATCACCGCCGACGAGAACGCGGGCGGCATCCTCGGCCAGCTCGGCGCGCCCGACCCCGACCCCTTCGCAGCCCCCGAAGCCGGCAACATCATCGAAAACAACATTGTTGCTCTCCAGTCGTTCAACGTAGGCACTGAGCCTAAAGCCGCACACCGCGTCGTCGGCTATACCACCCTCGACGACGGCCCCCGCAACATGTGGGTCGACAACCCCGACTACGACCCCAACGACCCCGACAGCTCGGCCGGCAGCTATCAGGAGGTTCCCGCCCGCGTTGAGGACAAAATCGGCGTGAACCACGTGGTAAGCGCAATCGCACCCGTTGAGGCCGCCGACGGCGAGCCCCTCGCCACCGAAGGCACAACCACAGCTCTCGACGAGCTTGACGACACTGCAGAATTCTTCGCCGGCCTCGGATTCAAATTCGGTTCCGACTCAACAAACCCCTGGAATCAGCAGCCCACATTCATGAACCGCGTTCCCACCCTCTACTATGAGGACAACATCGGCGTTTCCCTCCAGTTCATCCCCGCCGCCTACACCGGCGCACCCGAGGCTGAAATCACCCTCTACCTTGAAGTGGCAGGTTTCGCTGACCTCTTTGAATTCTCCGACAACGCTTCAATCAGCGTAGCCAATCCCGCTCTCGCCGAATGGACCAACCTCGTTCCCGTTGAAGGCAACGACAAGCTCGTAGGCATCGTCCTGACCCTCGGCCAGACCGAAGGCACCACCACCGTCACCGCATCCTGCAAGGGCAAGACCGCCACTGCCACCGTCACCGTGACCAACTCCTCGGCAATCGTGGCCATCGGCGCCGACAGCAATGCCATCAGCTACGCCAACGGCATCATCACAGCCGAAGGCCGTGCAATCGCCCTCTACGACGCACAGGGCCGCCAGATGGCAGCAGGCTTCGACACCCTCGCCACCACCGGCCTCAACGCAGGGCTCTACATTGTCCGAGCCACCACAGCCGACGGCAATGCCGAAACCCTCAAGATCATGGTACGCTGATTCCTGACCCTCTAACACACACCCCGGCGGCCACCCTGCCGCCATAAACCCAACCAAGGCGGCCTCACCCGCCGCCATAAACCCAACGCAGGGGCGCACACCACGTGCGCCCCTGCCTCATTTTTCCCACCATCCAAGCAATCATGTGATAATCACCATATTGTAGGGTCGCGACCTGTCGCGACTGCAACCCTGCGGAACAAACTGGATATCAGACGCTTTATTCCCCATTAACCTCGCCTGCAGTCGCGACAGGTCGCGACCCTACAACCACCAACCCACCGCCCAAATGCATTGGATTAATGTTAGTCCCTCGTGCATCGCCCATCGTGAATCGTGCATCATGCATCATGCATCGTGCATCGTGCATCATGCATCATGCATCGTGCATCGTGCATCATGCATCGTGCATCGTGCATCGTGCATCGCTCACCGTGAATTGTTAAATAATGCTAACAAGTGTGTAAAAAACACTTGTTATGTATTTTTTCAATTATATTTGCATACCCGAATTTGCGGGCACTCTCTCACTCCGGCCAAGAGAGGCCGTAACATCCATGAACACAACTCTCTGCCTTACCATCCTTATTCATCTCTCCCACTTTAAATTGCAACACTTATCAACATCTATTATCTTACCTTAAAACCAACCATGTTTCTCAGTATGGAAAAAGAGAAATCATTACAGTCCCATAAAGGGATCTTCTCGCGCATGGTACTTGTGCTTATGAGCCTCCTCGTGAGCACCGCGGCATGGGCGCAGGCCAACGTGACTGGTACGGTTGTCGACCAAAACGACGAGCCCCTCATGGGCGCCACCGTCATCGTGAAAGGCACCGCAAGCGGCACATCCACCGACCTCGACGGTAACTTCACCATCAACGCTGCCCAGGGAAAGACACTCGTCGTGTCGTACGTGGGCTACACCACCAAGGAAGTGCCCGTGAAAGGCACCAACCTCAAGATCACACTTAATGAAGACGCCGCACTCCTCGACGAAGTCGTTGTAATCGGCTACGGTACAATGACCCGCAAGGACCTCACCGGCTCCATTTCCACCGTAAATTCCAAGGACCTCAACGTGGGTGCCTACACCGATCCCGGTCAGCTCCTGCAGGGTAAGGTCCCCGGCCTCGTTGTGGTTCAGAACTCCGACCCCAACGGCGGCGTGAACTCAATCACCCTCCGCGGTGCCTCCACCCTCAACGGCTCCACATCACCTCTGTATGTGGTGGACGGTATCCCCGGCGTTAACCTCAACCTCATCCCCCCGGCCGACATCGAAAGCATCGACGTGCTCCGCGACGCCTCTGCCACAGCCATCTACGGTTCGAAGGCAGCCAACGGCGTCATCATCGTAACCACCAAGAAAGGTTCCGAAGGCCCCGCCCGCGTAACATACCAGGGCTATGTATCCTGGGAGAAAATCGCCAGCGACCACAAAATGATGACCGCCGACGATCTCCGGGAATACACTGCCGAAAACGGCCTCCAGCTCCCTAACGACTTAGGTTACAACACCAACTGGGCCGACGAAGTGCAGCGCACCGGTTTCGCCACCAACCACTCGCTCTCGATTTCCGGCGGCAACAAGACCACCAACTACAATGCATCGCTCACCTACACCAAGCGTGACGGTATCATCAAGGGTGTGGGCAACAACCTCTTCACAGGCCGTGCCTATGTTGAGACCAAAATCCTGAAGGAGCGCCTCACCCTCGGCGCCGGCATCAACGGCAACATCCGCAAGGAATGGGGTGTGCCCCGCGGCATTGAAGGCGGCTCTGTTTACGAAGGTATGTATTACTACTCCCCTCTCGTTCCTACCAAGAACGAAGATGGAACATGGTATTCAAACAAGACTCAGTTCTCACAAAGCTACAACCCCCTGTCGCTCATCTATGAGAACCGCTCGATGGCCACATTCAAGCGCCTGCAGTTCACAGGCAAGGCAAGCCTTCTCATCATCGACGGCCTGACCCTCAACGCCAACTTCAACTACGAGACACAGAACTACCATTACAAAGATTACATGTCCACCCAGTCGCAGAACAACACCCGTCATGGCGATTCATCGCGCAACGTGACCGACGACTGGACCAAACTGATGGAAATCTACGCCAACTACGACAAGACTTTCGCCGAAAAGCATAAAATCGCCCTCATGGCAGGTTACTCCTGGGAAGAGCACAAGAACGGCGACGGTTTCAGTGCACGCGGCTATAACTTCTATGATGACTACTTCGGATGGAATAACCTCAGTATGGCAAACTCCTGGGACGCAGACCCAGTAGAAGGCAATCTTGAAAACCGCACCAAAATGATTTCGTTCTACGGTCGTGCGAACTACAGCTACGCAGGCCGTTACATCGTGCAGGCTGCCGTACGTCGCGACGGTGCTTCGGTGTTCGGTTCAAACAACAAGTGGGCCACCTTCCCCTCGGCATCTGTGGCATGGCGTCTGAGCGAGGAGAGCTTCATCAAGGATCTCGGCATCTTCACCGACCTGAAACTCCGTGCTGGATGGGGCCAGAGCGGTAACTCGCAGGGCTTCGACATCTATGCATCCCGTTTCTACTATGACATCAAACGTGAATACCGTAAAGAAATTGGTGCATGGATTCCTTCCCGATTTGAATATGTTGATCCTGTGACCGGCACGAAGACTTCATACAAATCACTTACGTCAGCACGCAATGTGAACGACGACCTCAAGTGGGAAACCACAACCATGCTTAACCTCGGTCTGGACTTCGCATTCCTCAACGGCCGTATCAACGGTACAATCGAATGGTACAACAAGTCCACCAAGGATATGATCTGGGACTACCCCGTATCGCTTGCCAAATACCCCGTCGACAAACTCACAGCCAACGTGGGCAAGATGCGCAACCGTGGCGTCGAACTTACAATTAACGCAGTGCCCATCCAGACCAAAGACTGGAACTGGTCGACCTCGCTCAACTTCTCGCACAACAAGAACGAGGTTGTCAGCGTATCCAACTCCGAATTCAATGCCGGCGTCCTCAACCGCTACGATCCGCACCTCCCCGGCCTCTCGCAGGGTTGCACCACCCAGCGCATAGTCGAAGGCAAGCCTATCGGCGCATTCTACCTCTGGGATTGGGCAGGATATAATGAAGACGGCGTTTCAACATTCTATCGTTACGACGGCAACGGCAACCAGATTCTCGACGAGAACGGCAACCCCGAAACTACAATCACCCCCGGAGAAGACGACCGCATCTATATGGGCAGTGCTCAGCCCAAACTCACCATGGGATGGAACAACACCATTACCTGGAAAAACTGGGACCTCAACATCTTCTTCACCGGCGTGTTCGGCCAGAAGATTTTCAACGAAGCTAAAGCTTACTTCTCATGCGTCGCAAACATCAAGGAAGGTAAAAATGTTCTGCAATCTATCCGCGACGAGCAACTTCCCACCGACGGTCTCGCTCACTATCCCTCGCAGCGCTATCTGGAGAACGGCTCCTACTTCAAGCTCTCAACCCTAACACTCGGCTACACCTTCCGCAACTGCTTCAACGGTTGGCTCAAGGACGTTCGTCTGTATGTGTCAGGCAACAACCTCTTCACTATCACCAAGTACACCGGCCGCGACCCCGAAATCAACCTTGGCGGTCTTGAACCGGGACACGACACCCGTTCCGACCACTATCCCCGCACTCGTCAGGTGCTCGTAGGTGTAAATGTGAACTTCTAAAATCAAATCCGAACATTCTGTTTTTAAATAGAAATAAACACTATGAAATTATATATCAAAGGTTTGATTCTTTCAGGTCTGCTTGCCGGAACCGCGTGCACCGACCTTGATACGGATCTTAACACCAAATACACTGAATTCCCCGAAAACCCTATTGCGGTGGAGGGTGAATTCAACGGCTGCTACCGTTATCTTCACGGATGGTTCGGCCGCGACTTCGCCGAAGGAGTAATCTTTCAGGGTGACGAAGTGATGGGTTGCTGCCGTTCATTAGGCTCATATTGGGATGACGGTCGTTATTGCGAGGCTTCCTACCATTCTCTGCACCTTGACAACTGGCGAGTAAATGCCTGTATGGAAGCTGCTATGTCCGGCATAACCTATACAAATGAAAAAATCGCCACTTACGGCGGTCCCACTTTCGACGATCCCGTTGTGGCTCCGCTTCGCGCAATCCGTGCATACTACCATTTCTGGATGATGGAACTTTATGGTGACACCCCTTTGATGGATCATGTAATGGAACCCGGCGAACTCATTGACCGAGCTCCCCGCGCCGATGTGGCCCGTTACATCGAAAGCGAACTTCTCGCCATCCTCAATCAGGAAGGCGGCCTGAGCAAAGCCAACGACATCACCACCTACGGCAAGCCCAACTACTGGATGGCTGCCGCACTGCTCGTGAAGCTCTACCTGAACTGGGGTGTTTACACCCACGACATCACCACCGTAACCGCCACAACTGAAAACGAAAAGCTCAATGACTGCGTTTACTGGTGCGACCAAATCATTCAGAGCGGACTTTTTGAAGTCGGTACCGGCTACCGCAAAAAGTTCTATCCTGACAACGGTCTCCACATCAAAGATTTCATCTATGCACTTGATGTGGATCCGAATGGCAAGACAGACGGCACAACCACATGGATGAGATGGTTTGACTATAAAGACGATGCAATGTGCCTTCCCAATCTTATGGGATTCAAGCCGACACAATCGCTGGCCGGTCAGACGGTGCTCACAAAGGAATGCGTTGACCGCTTTAATCTTCCCGGAGATGAGCGTAACGACATGATTCTGGTCGGTCCTCAGTACGCTTTTGACGCGCAGTACAACAAAACTGATGAGCCTGTAATCGTTTATAAAGAGTTAGGCAACAAAAACAAAAGTCACATTCAACTGAATTTCAGAGCTGAATTCGACTTCGAGGATCCAGAACATTATGGTCTCGGATCGCCTGATGAACCAGCCCTCAACAAAGCCAATGTTGAAAACGGCACGGCTCTTCTTAACGGAATGAAAGGCGCCCGCTGCTTCAAGTATCCCGCACGTGAAGAGGATTACTCTCTTTGGGGACGTCAGCAGGCTAACGATTCTCCTATTTTCCGTTTTGCCGACATTCTCCTCACAAAGGCAGAATGCATCATGCGCGGCGCTCAGGCTACCAACGGCGACACACCCATGAGCCTGTTCAATGAAATCCGCCGCTGCTCAAACGCGCCTTTGATTGGTGCAAATCCCACCATGGATGAGCTTTGCGATGAACGCTCACGCGAATTCCTTCTCGAGCCCTGGCGTCGCAACGACCTTATCCGTTTCGGCAAATTCGAGGACGACTGGGGTCAGAAGAACCGCTACAAAGTATGGGATAACGAGGAGCACACCCAGTTCCACTGGGTTGACCGTCCCGGAGTCAAAGATCCCAGACGCCGCCTCATGCCTATCGGACGTACTGTACTGAATACCAATACAAACTGGAGCCAGACACCCGGTTACGCAGGTATCTGATAAACCGTAATCACGTAATCATAAAATCAGGGGCGTTTCGCCCGAGGCGTCCCTGATACACCTGATTAAATCAAATCAATAATTATTTTCTAACCTTAAACAAAAAACTCATGTTAAAAAACTACATGAAACGCAGCATCTCGCTGCTTGGCGCTGCTGCCGTCGTTGCATCAGCTTATGCAGGAGCCTACGTTGACATCACCCGTCAGACTATCAAAGACCCCACTTATGTTCCCGGATGGCAGGGAAATATCGGAGCGACTTCCGAAGGTGTTGCAGAAGCATTCAGCAGTGCTTTCAAAGCTTATCAGAACCTTGGGGTTCTTCCAGCCGGCCATTATGTTCTCACTGCCGATGCATTGTATCGTTGCGGCACAAATGAATATGCAAAAGCCAATCAGACCGGCAAGCCTGAGCTTAACACAGCTTATATTTTCATCAACGAAAAGCAGGAACCTGTAAAAGGTCTGTTCGACGGCAGGGAAACAGCTCCCGATAACACTGCAGAGGCTGCTGCGGCCTTTGCTGCTGGCGAATACCAGAACAAAGTTGAATATGACCACAAGGGCGGCGAACTCATCATCGGTATAGCCAACTCAGGCTGCTACATGGGGGAATGGTGCTGCTTCGACAACTTCAAACTCAAATGTGGTGAAGAAGACCTCACAAGCATGATTATGAATCCTGATTTTGCTGATGGTTTTGACGCAAAACGTTCATGGGACTGTGTCAACACAAAAAACAGTGAAAAAACTCCCGATAGCCAGAAGGACGGCTCTGGAGCAGGCGCTTACCGCAAATGCGGAGGTTCTCCCTACAACATTGGCCAGCAGGTTGAACTTGAGGCTGGCAAATACCGCTTCTCCATGCTTACCTTCCACCGCTACGGTACCACTGTAGATGCTGAAGGAAATGCATACAACCACAAATGGCCGTGCGCTAAAACTACACCCTTCGGTTACGAAGGCCGTTCAGCTAAAGATTGGTTCACAGCAAACGATTATGACCAAGTCCCCGATGCTAAATATTCTCACGCATACCTTTATATGTCGAAAAATACTGAAAAGCCAAAAGATCTTACCTTCGCCAACAGTGACGATGAAGGTGATCTGACAGATGATGTCGACATGCGTGTACGTATCAAGGACTGCTGGGAAATCTGCAACGGCGACCTCAGCATTATGCCGGATAACAATCCCCGCTGTGAAACTGTGGATAATGGCTATGTAGAACCGTACGAAACAAAGAACAAATGTACTCATGCAAACGACTCCGGTAGCGAACGTGAAGCCGGGGCAGCATTCTACTCGGAACCTGACAAGTGGCGTCACGAACTCGTGTTCGAACTCACTGCAACAACCAAAGTATGGCTCGGCCATGGCAAGAATAAAGATACCAGTGACGGCTACTGGAATCCCTGGGCAGACATCAAGCTCGAAAAATGGGACGAAAACGCAAGCTCCGGCGTTGACAGCATCGCACTTGACACCGAAATCGACGAAAACGCCCCCGTTGAATACTTCAACATGCAGGGTGTTCGTGTTGCAGAGCCCACCACCGGCCTTTACATCGTTCGTCAGGGCAACAAGGTAAGCAAGCAGCTCATCCGCAAGTAATCCCCCTATAAAACACAACCCACCGCAGGGGCGCACACCACGTGCGCCCCTGCCTCGTTTTCCCCCGGTCCCCCAGCCATCCAATCGGCGTGCTCACCAAACGTAGGGTCGCGACCTGTCGCGACTGCAACCAAGCGGAACAAACTGGATATCAGGCGCTTTTATTCCCCACTAACCTCGCCTGCAGTCGCGACAAGTCGCGACCCTACAATTCCACCCAGATGGCATCAGGCTTTCGCCGGAGGCGATGGGTCGTGGTGAACCCCACAAAAGCGCTGCGCATCGTGGGGTGGCACCGAGCATGGGTGAGTGCACACCAGTGCGCCCCTGCCTCGTTTTCCCCCCATTCCCAAGCAATCATGTGATAATCGCCATATTGTAGGGTCGCGACCTGTCGCGACTGCAACCCAGCGGAACAAACTGGATATCAGGCGCTTTTATTCCCCATTAACCACGCCTGCAGTCGCGACAGGTCGCGACCCTACAATTCCACCCAGATGGCATCAGGCTTTCGCCGGAGGCTATGGGCTGTGGTGAACCCCACGAAAGCGCAGCGCATCGTGGGGTGGCACCGAGCATGGGTGAGCGCACCACGTGCGCCCCTGTCTCGTTTTTCCCCCAACCCCAAGCAATCATGTGATAATCGCCATATTGTAGGGTCGCGACCTGTCGCGACTGCAACCCGGCGGAACAAACTGGATATCAGGCGCTTTTATTCCCCATTAACCACGCCTGCAGTCGCGACAGGTCGCGACCCTACAATTCCATCCAGATGGCATCAGGCTTTCGCCGGAGGCTATGGGCTGTGGTGAACCCCACAAAAGCGCTGCGCATCGTGGGGTGGCACCGAGCATGGGTGAGTGCACACCAGTGCGCCCCTGCCTCGTTTTCCCCCCATTCCCAAGCAATCATGTGATAATCGCCATATTGTAGGGTCGCGACCTGTCGCGACTGCAACCCGACGGAATAAACTGAATATCAAGCGCTTCACCGCCCCATCAACCCCGCCTGCAGTCGCGACAGGTCGCGACCCTACAACCACCAATACGCCGCCCAAATGCATTGGATTAATGTTAGTGCATCGCCCATCGTGAATCTTGCATCATCAATTGTGCATCATCGCAGGGGTCGTGGCCGTGGATGTCAAACGATTTTCCCACAAAAACGTTTATATATAAGAAATAATCATTACATTTGCCACATCGACAACCCATAGAATCCACATGAAACTGATCGAGCTCAATCTGCAACACATCTTCGACTTATGCCGCAAGCACGGGGTCAAGACACTGTCGGTTTTCGGGTCAATCCTCACGGACAGATTCAACGACCAGAGCGACGTGGATATGCTTGTGGATTTCGGCCAGGTTGACCATGACAAGTTTGACTATTTCAGCAACTACTTTGCCCTGAAGGATGCACTGGAACAGCTGCTCAACCGCAAAGTGGACCTGATAGAATACGGCAATAACCTCAACCCGATTTTCAAGGCATTAGTCGACAAGAAAAAGCAATTGATTTATGGATGATTACATCGCCGTCTACCTCTACGACATCAAAAAGGCCATAGAAGAAGTTGAAAGCTACTTCTATGCCTATCCCATGCGCTACGATATATTTGAAAAAGATTATCTGCGCCGGAGCGCCGTAGAACGGAAGGCGGAAATAATGGGCGAAGCCATAAATCGCATTCTGAAAATCCAACGTGATTTTCCGCTCCCGAATGCCAGGGCAATAATTGATACCCGCAACCGCATAATACACGGTTACGATTCCGTGAAACCGGATTTCCTATGGAGTCTGGTAATCCGTCACATCCCGGAATTGAAAAAAGATGTGGAGCGCCTCATCGCCGAATACGGCATCTCCCCCGACACATTACAATAACACCCCATAACAGTTTCCCATACCACTGTACGGGCGCTATACATAGCGCCCCCCATCATCCATGCCATCCAGCCCCTAATCAAGCAATCATGCGATAATCGCCATATTGTAGGGTCGCGACCTGTTGCGACTGCAACCCAGCGGAACAGACTGGATATCGGCGCTTTTATTCCCCACTAACCTCGCCTGCAGTCGCGACAGGTCGCGACCCTACAATTCCACCAGACGGCATCAGGCTTTCGCCGGAGGCGATGGGCTGTGGTGAACCATGAGAGCGAAGCGCATCATGGGGTGGCACCGAGCATGGGTGAGCGTACCTCGTGCGCCCCTGCCTCGTTTTTCCCCCAACCCCAAGCAATCATGTGATAATCGCCATATTGTAGGGTCGCGACCTGTCGCGACTGCAACCCAGCGGAACAAACTGGATATCGGCGCTTTTATTCCCCATTAACCCCGCCTGCAGTCGCGACAGGTCGCGACCCTACAACCACCAATACGCCGCCCAAATGCATTGGATAAATGTTAGCCCATCATGCATCATCCATCGTGAATCTTGCATCATCCATCGTGCATCGTGCATTGTGCATCATGAATCATGCATTATGCATCATCCATCGTGCATCGTGCATCATCCATCGTGCATCGTGCATTGTGCATCTTTAAATATTTTTTCGTAACTTTGCGGCGCCTTTTCGGCTCAGACAGCAATCCCCTTAAAGGCTCCTCACATAAGGTGCGCCCCGATGCGCGACACCATTACCCCGGACTCCGCAAAACGTGCGTACATGCACCGACACCGGGGCGCAACATATATACGTGGAAAAATTTGATTGCTTGCAACCACTATTAAAAAAATGCTAAAAATTCCTATGAATTATCTTTTTACGTCCGAATCCGTTTCGGAGGGGCATCCCGACAAGGTTGCCGACCAGATTTCCGACGCCATTGTCGACGAAATGCTCGCCTACGACCCGACGTCGAAAGTGGCGTGTGAAACCCTGGTGACAACCGGTCAGGTGGTGATAGCCGGCGAAGTGAAATCGAACGCACAGGTCGACCTTGCCGACACCGCCCGCCGCGTAATCAAATCGATAGGCTACAACCATTCGGCGCTGAAATTCGATGCCGAATCGTGCGGCGTGATCACCGCCGTGCACGAGCAGAGCCCCGACATCAACCGCGGCGTGGAACGCGAGGACGCCGAGGCGCAGGGCGCCGGCGACCAGGGTATGATGTTCGGCTACGCCTGCAACGAGACCCCGCTCTACATTCCCCTGACGGTGGCCCTCAGTCATGCCATCCTGAAAGAGCTGTCGAAAATACGCCGCGACGAATCGGCCATGACCTACATCGCCCCCGACGGCACCCGCAAATCCTACCTGCGCCCCGACTCGAAAAGCCAGGTGACGGTGGAATATGACGAGCAGCACCGCCCTGTGCGCGTGGACACTATCGTGGTATCCACCCAGCACGACGAGTTCATCCTCCCCGGCGAGGGACGCACCCAGGCCGAGGCCGACGAGCAGATGCTCGCCACCATCCGCCGCGACGTGGAGCAGGTGCTCCTGCCACGGTTGCTCGAGGTGGTGCCCGAAGAAATACGCAGCCTGTTCGGCCCGGACATCAAGCTGCATGTGAACCCTACGGGAAAATTCGTGATCGGCGGCCCCCACGGCGACACCGGTCTGACAGGCCGCAAAATCATCGTCGACACGTACGGCGGACGCGGCGCCCACGGCGGCGGCGCATTCTCGGGCAAGGACCCCTCGAAGGTGGACCGTTCGGCAGCCTACGCCGCACGCCACATCGCCAAGAACCTCGTGGCGGCCGGAGTGGCCGACCAGGCCCTGGTACAGGTGGCCTACGCCATCGGCGTGGCTCATCCGGTGAGCCTGTATGTCAACACACGCGGCACGGCCAAGGTGAACCTCACCGACGGCGAGATTTCAAAAATCGTGTCGGAGATTTTCGACATGCGTCCCGCAGCCATCGAGCGACGCCTGAAACTGCGCAACCCCATCTATCTGGAGACAGCCACCTACGGCCACATAGGCCGCACACCGCGCAAGGTGACCAAGACGTTCCACTCCCGTTTCCAGGGCGACCGCACCCTCGAAGTGGAGCTCTTCACCTGGGAGAAACTCGACTACGTGGACCGCGTCCGCGCCGCCTTCCACCTCCCCGCCTTATGAACACCACCAATTTGTAGGGTCGCGACCTGTCGCGACTGCATCCCGGCGGAATAGACTTGACTCCAAGCTTTGTAGTTATCATCCACCCCGCCTGCAGTCGCGACAGGTCGCGACCCTACAAATAAACGATTACAATTTCGCCCTCACAATAAAACGCTATTGATGGGATCAAACGACTTGCCGTACCGCAGATATCCACGAGCGAACTTCCATGATTATAATGGAGGCACATATTTTGTGACGGTATGTACCCGTGACAATTACCATCCGATTGTAGGGTCGCGACCTGTCGCGACTGCAACCCAGCGGAACAAGCTGGATATCAGTCGCTTTTATCCCCCATTAACCCCGCCTGCAGTCGCGACAGGTCGCGACCCTACAGCCACCCTAAATATTGCCGGATTGACGGATGCTCAAAACGGGCGTTCCGCTGGGGCGACGAAAAAAATAAAAAAATTTTGCACCGGGCGAACCTTTTGTTCCGCCCGGCGTTTTAATAGTACATAGCAAAATTACTTTTTCCATTGCAAGAAATGTGATAATGATTGGTTTATTATTTAGCGAGAAGTTACCGTGACGGCAATTTCTCGCTTTTTATGCCCCTACCGTCCAATCACAACATGCAACCAATTGAATTGCAGGGACATGCCTTTGGCATGTGAATCAACCCCGTATTTCACAATAACCACAGACCGACATAATTCGTTTGGGACCATCCGGCCTCACATGCCAAAGGCATGTCCCTACAATGTGGTGGTAATAACGGGGAATGCGAGGCTTGCGAAGAGAAAAATTTTCGCGGCGGTGAGGTAACGTGGAGTTTATTGGCGAAAAAAACGTATATTTGTGGAACGGCCGATGCCCAAAAGGGCATTTGCGCGTCGTTATGAAACATTAACCTGCATGTGCCGCAATGTTGCCCATCAGGTGGCGTAAATTTGCATCACACAGAAGACAAATCAAAAAAAAACACAATACAGACATGGCAGCACCCAAAAAAGCACCCATAAAGAAAGCCTCCGACAAGCTTGACCCCAAGCAGGCCAAGGCCAACGCACTGACCCAGGCCCTGAGCAACATAGGAAAAGAACTATGGCCGCGGCGCCATCATGAAACTCGGCGACGAGGCCGTGGAGAAGGTGGACGTGATCCCCTCCGGCTCGATCGGCCTGAACTACGCCCTGGGCGTGGGCGGTTACCCGAAAGGACGCATCGTGGAAATCTACGGTCCGGAATCGTCGGGCAAGACCACCCTGGCCCTCCACGCCATAGCCGAGGCACAGCGCAAAGGGGGCATCGCGGCAATGATCGATGCCGAGCATGCCTTCGACCGCTTCTATGCCGAAAAACTCGGTGTGGACGTGACCAACCTGCTCATAGCCCAGCCTGACAACGGCGAACAGGCTCTGGAGATTGCCGAGCAGCTGATCCGCTCGGCAGCCATCGACATCCTCGTGGTCGACTCGGTGGCCGCCCTCACCCCCAAGAGCGAAATCGAGGGCGACATGGGCGACCGCAACGTGGGTCTGCAGGCACGCCTCATGTCGCAGGCCATGCGCAAGCTCACCGGCACCATTTCGCGCACCAACACCGTGTGCGTGTTCATCAACCAGCTGCGTGAAAAAATCGGCGCCACGATGTTCGGCCCCGCAGAGACAACCACCGGCGGCAACGCCCTGAAATTCTATGCCTCCGTGCGTATCGACATCCGCCCGGGCACACAGATCAAGGACGGCGACCTGGTGTTCGGCAAACGTGCCAAGGTGAAAGTGGTGAAAAACAAGGTGGCCCCCCCCTTCAAACGCTGCGAATTCGACATCATGTTCGGCGAAGGCATCTCGAAGGCAGGCGAAATCATCGACCTCGGCGTGGAATACGACATCATCCAGAAAAGCGGCTCATGGTTCAGCTACAACGGCTCGAAACTGGCGCAGGGACGCGACGCCGCCAAGCAGGTGGTGCTCGACAACCCCGAACTCGCCGAGGAACTCGAGGCCAAGATAATGGAGGCACTGCAGTCATCATCCAGCCCCACAAAGGCAGCCAAGCCTAAAAAAGGTGCCGCAGCCAAGGGTGCCGCAGCCCAGGACGACGACACCGATGCCGACGAACAGGAAGCTCCCGATGCCGACGACCCGCAGCTCGACTTCGACGATTCGGACGACGATTTCTCGCTCGACGAGGATCTGTAAAAACCACACCGCATTGGTCTACGCACAGATGCGGAATTAGTAACCACCGATGCGGCATACGCACACGATAACGACCTAATCTGTAGGGACATGCCTTTGGCATGTGAGACCGGTTTTGCCACCTATCGCAACTCCCGGTTGTCTCACATGCCAAAGGCATGTCCCTACAATATGATGAGATCACGGAATTGCAGGATTGCGGCATGCCGCGGCCGCTGGCGGGACAATGTGGTTTAGGGGGACGCACGGCTCGTGCGTCCGATTGTGCCATAATATGTTCAGGGGGATGGAGTCAGAGTTTGAAGGTGAGCATTTTCCACACGGTGAGCGTGAAAATCTTCAGGTCGAGCAGCAGGGAGAAATGCTCCACATACTCTATGTCGGCCTGCACGCGGCGCGCCATGTCGGCCACCTGGGGTGTGGCGCCGCGATAGCCGCGCACCTGAGCCAGACCGGTGAGGCCGGGACGCATGCGGTGACGGTCCATATACCTGGGCACGCGGGCGGAGTAATAGATGGTGTGAGCCACCATGTGGGGGCGCGGGCCTATGAGACTCATGTCGCCCTTGAGGATGTTGAACAGCTGCGGCAACTCGTCGATCGACGTGCGGCGCAGGAAATGCCCCGGACGCGTGATGCGCGGATCAGTGCTGTAGGCCTGCACGCTGTCGGCCTGGTCGTTGACATACATCGTGCGGAATTTCAGCAGATTGAAGTCGCGGCCGTCAAGCCCCGTGCGCTTCTGACGGAAAAACACGCCCCCCTTCGAAGTGCATGCTATCCAAAGCGACACCACAATCCACACCGGGGCGAGCGCCACGATGACGATGAGGGAGAACAGTACGTCGAATATACGTTTTATAGCTTTCTGCATCGATTCCGATAATAAAATCACTGACCGGTGGCACATGCTGACGGCTGAAAGGGTCGACATTATAACGTTAACTATTTTTAAAATATTGTATCCGTATATTCATTTAACTCATAAAGAAACAAAAAATTGTGTGCCGCCCCGATTTTAAATATCCGATTTTAGGTAATTTCGCGTTAGTTAATTCGATTACATACAAAATTCCAAACTTATCTATCCTTAAAAGACACTTATGAAAGAACAAGTGACCAAACGCATGCGCCATGCTTTCAGCACGCTTGTGGCCCTGGCCATAGCTGCCACAGCGGCATTCGCATTCACATCCTGCCTCACCAGCAATGACGATGAGGACAACACACCGCAATATCCCGCCGAAATCATCGGCCAGTGGCGCGCCGTCAACCAGACCGTCAAAGTACAGGAAGAGCGCCTCATCGACGGGAAAGCAACCTGGGTGGACGTGAGCCAGACCACCAACCCCAACCCGGGACTGCGCTACGACATACAGAGCAACGGCATCATGGTGCAGTACGAGCGTCCCGAGGACATCGACAACTGGACCGAGAAGGCACGCGGCTACTGGGCATACTACAACGAATATCTGCTGTTCGCGCCGGCGCCCGAAGAGCGCGTCCCCTTCTATGTGCCGGAAATCACGACAACAACCCTGCAGCTCGTGCTCACCGAAATCACCACCGGCGACGACGACCAGCGCATAGCCACGACAACAGCCACCGTGTTCGTCCGCTACATGAGCGGTTCCAGCGTCAACTGACGGCCAAATCCCTGCACTCATTCTCCCCTCTCCTCCTCTCTCCCAACTTAATTCTTTTTTCCCTCTCTCAACCCGTCTCTCTCCACCCATAACAATCTCTCATGCCTCAGGCCGTGTCAAAATAATCAATGACACGGCGCTTTTTGCATACACACCCCTCACATTCTGAGGAAACAAACGGCCAGACAGCGTTATTTTTGACATTTTGCCAGCGAAAATCAAAAAAATCGCTACCTTTGCACATATCATCACACACATAAACCAACATATGGACCGTTTAGACTGTATCGACAATCTTGACCGACGTATTCTTTCCATCGTAATGCACAACGCACGCATCCCCTCGAAGGATGTGGCACAAGTATGCGGCGTATCGCGCGCCGCCATCCACCAGCGCATACAGCGCATGACCGAACTGGGCATAATCACCGGTTCCGGATACACCGTGAACCCGCAGCTCCTTGGCTACAGCACATGCACCTATATCGGGGTGAACCTCGAACGCGGCGCCATGTACAACTCCGTGGTGCCTGAATTCGAAAAGATTCCCGAAGTGACCGAATGCCACTTCACCACCGGCCCCTACACCATGCTCGTGAAACTCTACGTGCACGACAACCAGCACCTCATGGAACTGCTCAACGGCAAAATCCAGATGATTCCGGGCGTTGTCGGCACCGAGACCCTCATCTCGCTCGACAATTCCATCCACCGCCAGATACCCCTGAAAGTCGACGACTGAACTCCCCTGCAATGATAATAGGCTACGACGGTAAACGGGCCATCCAGAACAACACCGGCCTGGGCAACTACTCCCGGCTGCTGGTGGAACTGCTCGCCCGCGAATACCCCGACAACAGCTATCGCCTTTATGCGCCGCGCCTCACCGACAATCCGCGCATGAAGCCGCTGCTTGAGCTGCCGAACGTGTCGGTAGCCACACCCCAGACGGGCTTCGGACATCGGTTTCCGGCCCTGTGGCGCACCGGTGCAGGCATCACCGCGCAGATGCGGCGCGACGGCATCGGCCTGTTCCACGGCCTGTCGGGCGAATTGCCGCTCAACATCGCCTCGGCGCGCGTCCCCTCGGTGGTGACCATCCACGACATCATTTTCCGCCGCTGCCCCGCCACTTACGCACTGCCCGACCGGCTTATTTACGATTACAAATTCCGCACGGCTTGCCGCAATGCCACCCGCATCATGGCCATATCGGAATGCACGCGTCGCGACATAGTGAACGACTACGGGATAGCCCCTGCGAAAATCGACGTGGTGTACCAGGGATGCGACGCCCAGTTTCACCGCACACCCGATGCCGCCGAAATCGCCCGTGTGAAAGCCCTCTACGGCATCATCCGGCCTTACATAATCTGTGTCGGATCGGTGGAGGAGCGCAAGAACCAGATAATGGCCGTGCGCGGACTGCGCGACATATCGTCGGAGTTCGATCTGGTGATTGTGGGGCGCCGTACCGCCTACGCCCGCACCATCGACAGCTTTGCCTCCACCTACGGGCTCACCGACCGCGTGAAATTCATAGAGAATGCCCTCTTCTCCCACCTTCCGGCACTCTATGCCGGTGCGTTCTGCTCCTCCTACACCTCCCGCTACGAAGGATTCGGCATCCCGGTGATAGAAAGTCTGAGCGTGGGCACTCCGGTTGTGGTTGCCACCGGCTCATGTCTGGAGGAGGCCGGTGGCCCGCACACCCCCGCCGTCGACCCCGACGACGTGGAGCAATGGATATTCACCATCAGGGAAATGATCAACAACCCCGACGTACGCAAAAAAATAGCCGAAGCAGGGCGCAACTACGTGCAGCGCTTCAACAACACCGGTATGGCACAAGGAGTCATGGAATGCTACCGCCGCGCAATCCGCGATTACGGCAACAACTGACGGCATCCGGTTGTTCCACTTACATACATCTCACACTTAAAAGCAATGACAAAGACTGACCTGCAGGACACCCGCCTGCTTGTTATAGGCGCCGGCGGATTCATCGGCGGATTCATTGCCGAAGAGGGACTGCGCCGCGGCATGGACGTCACCGTGGCCGTGCGCAAATCCACCTCCCGGCGCTACCTCACCGATCCGCGGCTGCATTTTCTCGTACTCGACTACGATGATCCCACCTCACTGACCGCCACATTCGAGCGCTCCACACCGTGGGACTATGTCATTTACAACCTCGGCGCCACCAAGGCCGTGAACTACGGCGACTTCAAGCGCGTCAATTTCGAATATCTGCGCCGCATCTGCGAGGTACTCAAATCCACCGGACGCACCCCGCGGCGACTGCTGTTCATGAGTTCGCTGTCGGCCATCGGGCCCGGCGACGAGAAGAACTATACGCCGCTTGACGCCAGCACAGTTCCGGCCCCCAACACACGCTACGGACAGTCGAAAATCATGGCCGAGCAGTATCTCAAGCACATGGCCGGCATCCCCTACATCATATTCCGCCCCACAGGTGTCTACGGCCCGCACGAGCAGGACTATCTCATGATGGTGAAATGCATCGACAGCCACTTCGATTTCGGCGTGGGCTTCCGCCGCCAGATGCTCACTTTCATCTATGTGGAGGATCTGGTTCGCGCCATGTTCGACGCCCTCGAATCCGGGGTGGAGAACCGCACCTACATCATTTCCGAGCCACGCGCCTACACCCAGAAAGAGTTCCGCGGCATCGTGGCCGATGCCCTCGGGAAGAAATGGGTTATCCCCGTACGTCTCCCACTGTGGGCGGCGTGGGTGGCTTCCGCAGCGGCCGAGAAGATTGCCAAATGGCAGATGAAGGCCTCCACCCTCAACACCGACAAATTCCGCATAATGCGCCAGCGCAACTGGAACGCCGACATCTCGACCGCAGTGGATGAGTTCGGGTTCAATCCGCAGGTCGACCTCCGCGAAGGCATACGCCGCACTGTCGAAGCCTACCGCGCCGCCAAAAACAGCAAGAGATGAACACGTCCGATACAACCCGACGCGTCCCCTGGTGGATGTGGATCGTGCTGCTGGTGAGCATGGCACCCGGACTGGGCTATCCCGCCATGCTGTCGATGATGGCATCGCCGTCGCCGGTGGTGCGCGGCCTGATGTGGCTTTATCCGGCCTATGTGCTCATAAGCGGATTCCTGGCATGGCAATGCTACGGGCGCCGCACCGTCATGTCGTGGATCATCATCGTGCTGCTCCTGCTGAGCCACGGCTGCATCTATTACCTTTCAACAGTCACTGTCTGACGCCTCCATATCCACCGTCACACTCTGGCACTTAACCATTTGTTTTAATCTATCATGGCAAAGAAAAAACTCGTAATCTCCACCGGCGCAGGCATGAGCGCCGAGAGCGGCATCAGCACATTCCGCGATGCAGGCGGACTGTGGGAAAACTACAATGTGATGGAAGTGGCATCGCACGACGGCTACGTGCGCAACCCCCGCTTAGTTCATGAGTTCTACAACGCACGCCGCCGCGACCTGCTCAAAGCCAAACCCAATGCCGGCCACACCGGTCTTGTCGACCTCGAAAAGGACTACGACGTGTATGTGATCACCCAGAATGTCGACGACCTGCACGAACGTGCCGGCAGTTCACACGTGCTCCACCTGCACGGCGAACTGATGAAGGTGCGTGCCGTGGACGACGAGACCAAAGTGTGGCAACTGCATCCCGAAGCCCTGGAGACCACCCCCGAAACCGTTATCGACGGCCACCGCGTGCGCCCGCACATCGTGTTTTTTCAGGAAGCCGTCCCCAACATCACCCCGGCCATCGAACTTGCAGGAGAAGCCGATATCTTCGTGGTGATAGGCACCAGCCTGAACGTCTATCCGGCTGCCGCACTGCTCAATTATGTCCGCCCCGGCACACCAGTCTACTACATCGACCCCAACCCAGCCCCCGTGCCGCAGGGAGTCACGGTGCTCAAGATGCCGGCCACTCAGGGTGTGGCCGAGCTTGCCCGCATCCTCCGCGCCCAAAACTGACCTCCGGACACGATTGCCTGTAGGGACATCGCTCTGCGATGTGAGACATACACACGCATGCAATCGGGGAGAATTCGTTTACATTTGAAAATTAAATTAAGTTATCGGCACCATCCGGCTGGGCGGTGTTGATAACTTTTTTATCTTTTATTGTGAAGGTGAGTATTTTTAGAGTTTGGTATTGTAAATTCTTGCAAAAATTTCTGTAACTTTGATGCCTGAAAGTACACCTACGCCAATGACGACACAACCCTACCACATACCGGCTCTGCTGACCGAATCGATTGAGGCGCTCAACATCAAGCCATCAGGCATTTATGTTGACTGCACACTCGGTGGAGGCGGTCATACGCGAGCCATTCTCGCGGCACTCTCACAGGCGCCCGGGGAGAGCGGACGTCTGCTGGCATTCGACCAGGACACCGACGCCATCGGCCGTGCACTTTCGGACGGGGAACTGGCAGGCAATCCGCACCTGCAGCTTGTCCATGGAAATTTCCGTTTCCTGCGCAATTTCCTGCGCTTTTACGGCGCGGAGAAAGTCGACGGCATTCTTGCCGACCTGGGGGTGTCGTTCCACCATTTCGACGACCCCGGACGCGGCTTCTCATTCCGTTTCGAAGGTCCGCTGGACATGCGCATGAACCGCGACGCACGCCGCGATGCCTCCGCCCTCCTTGCCGAAGCATCGGAACAGGAGCTGGCCGACATATTCCACCTCTACGGCGAACTGCGGCAGGCACGCCGCATGGCAGCCGCCATCGTCAAGGCACGCGCCCAGCAACCGGTGGACACCGTTGAGCGGCTGCTCGACATTGTCCGTCCGCTCATCAACCCGCGGCAGGAGAAGAAAGAGCTCGCCCAACTGTTCCAGGCGCTCCGCATAGCTGTGAACGACGAAATCGAGGCACTGCGCTCACTGCTTGTGCAGGCACGCGACGCCCTCAAGCCAGAAGGACGCCTGGCCATCATCACCTACCACTCGCTTGAGGACCGGCTGGTGAAGAACTTCCTGAAAACGGGCAATCTGGAGGGCCGCGAGGAGAAAGATTTCTACGGACGCCCGCTCAGCCCCTTCAAGCTGCTCAACTCCAAGCCGATCGTGGCTTCGGAGGAGGAGGTTGAAGCCAACCCCCGTTCGCGCAGCGCCAAACTGCGTGTGGCACAGAAACTCTGACAACTCTCATCACATCACACCCATATGGCAAAAAATCCGAGACAACGGCATCACAGCAACCAAGGCGCAGGCAGGACTCGTTCATGCTCCGTGCGCTCCACGGCCGTGTGCTGTCCATCGATTTTTTCCGCCGCTACTGGATGGTGGTACTTGCGGCCGTGGTTATGCTCATGGTCTACATCACCAACCGCTACACCTGCCAGACACAGATGGAAACCATCCGGACGCTGCAACGCGACCTGGAGGTGGCCCGCACCGAGCGAATCCGCGCCAAGTCGGTCTACATGAGCCGTATCCGCGAATCGTCGATGCAACACCTTATCGACTCTCTCCAACTCGGCATCACGGTACAGGAACAGCCACCATACCGCGTCAAGCCCGAATAACCCTCACTCTCCGCCATCAATCTCCAAACATCATCACCCACACCAACGGTCATGAAACGTTCCACCCAGGGTCACATACTTTTCCGATACGGATTCATCACCATACTGATACTCCTCTTTTCCGGTTGCATAGGCTACAAGCTCTTTTCAACCACGGTGATCGATGCGCCCCACTGGAACGAAAAGGCACGCAAGCAGCTTGAGAAAGTTGACACCATAATGCCCGAACGAGGCGACATCCTCTCGGACAAAGGTCAGATTCTGGCCACCAACCTGCGCTACTACACGGTGCGCGTGGATTTCCGCTGCGACAACTTCAAGAACAACCGCTATCTGGAAAATATCGACGCCCTTGCCGACTCCATGGCCGCGGCATTCCCGTTCCGCTCACGCGCGGAATGGCGCGAACGTCTGGGCAAACCGGTGTCGCTGCCGCGCAACGAGCGTCCGCGCGCATGGCCGCTCATCTCGCGCATCAGCTATCTTGACCTCCAGCGCATCAAGCAGTTCCCGTTTTTCAACATCGGCAACTCCAATAAGACCGGCATGACGGTGGAGAGCGTGATGCGCCGCACCAACCCCTATGGAGCCATGGCGCGCCGAAGCGTGGGTGGCGTGGGCCAGACCGCCGAGTGCCGCGAGATCCACGGCATCTACGGTCTGGAAAAGGCGCTCGACTCGCTGCTCTACGGGGTGCCTGGACTGGCCAAGAAAATCCCCCTTACAAAGGACATTGTGAACTGGACTGACGTGCTCCCGATTCCGGGCTACAACGTGCGCACCACCATCGACATACAGCTGCAGGACATTGTGGAGAACGAGCTGAACCGTGTGCTCGACTCCTGTTCGGCCGACTGGGGCTGCGCCGTGCTCATGGATGTGAAGACCGGCGACATCAAGGCCATCTCCAACCTCGAGCGCTCCAAGACCGGCAACGGCTACATCGAAGCTCTCAACTACGCCGTGGTAGGCTTCGAGCCGGGATCGGTGGTGAAACCCATCTCGATGATGATAGCCCTTGAGGACGGTATCGTAAGCGACCTTGAGGAGGTGATTCCCATCGGCAAGTCGTGGGCATATGCCGGCGGACGCCCCATCACCGACTCCCATTTCAACGCCTCGCTGCGCGTGCGCGAGGTCATCGAGCAGTCGAGCAACATCGGCATGGCCCGCATCATCACCCGAAAATACGACAAGAACCCCGCCGCCTTTGTGGAGCGTCTGCGCTCCATCGGATTCCTCGAACCGATGAACACCGGTATCGCCGGCGAGGTGACACCCTACTTCAACCCGTCGCCGGCGCGTGTCGACCTCTCGCGCATGTGCTACGGCTACGCATCGCAGATTCCACCCATCTACACCCTCTCCATCTACAACGCCATTGCCAACGGTGGCCGCTACGTGCGTCCGCGTCTGGTGAAAGGGCTTGTGGCCGAAAACCTCGATTCGGTGATTCCCGTGAGCTACATCCGCGACCGCATCTGCTCGGAGGAGAACGCCCGGAAAATGCAGTACATGCTCAAGCAGGTGGTGTGGGGCGCCCACGGCACTGGCCGCTCACTGAAGAACGACAAGGTGGCCCTTGCCGGAAAAACCGGCACCTGCTACAGCGTCGACCCGGTGACACACGGCTACAACACCGCGCGCAAGCGTCTGGCTTTCTGCGGATTCTTCCCCGCCGACGAACCCCGTTACTCATGCATGGTGCTCACCTTCTACCCCAAACGCAACATGTTCGGGGCCGCCTCCACCTCCGGTCAGGTGATGAAGAACATCGCCCTGAAGATGTACTCCCGCGGACTGCTCGGCAACTCCTCCGACTACACCGAAGGGGCGCAGGCCATATCGCGTGCGCAGCTCTACGGATCGGTAAAACCCGGACGCCACAAGTCGGTCCGTGCCGCCGCCGGAATCACCTCGGAAAGCCATCCCGCGCCCCCCAAGGCCACACCTGCCAACACCGTGCCGTCGGTGCTCGGACTGGGTCTGCGCGAAGCGGTGGTGGCGCTTGAAAACCGTGGCTACAACGTGAAATTCCAGGGCACAGGATATGTGAAACAGCAGATACCCGCCTACGGCACCCGTCTGCCGCGCGGACATCAGGTAACACTCGCCCTTGCACCCTGACCCACCCCGAATCATCAGAATCATACGAGTTATAAGAATTATCCGAATCATAAACCTCTCTCCCGCTAACCATTTAGAATGAATATACAGACACTTCTTGGCAACCTACCCGTTCTCTCCGTCACAGGTGCCGTAGACAAAGAGATTACCCTGCTCACGGCCGACTCCCGTCAGGCCGGGGAGGGCGCCATGTTTGTGGCCGTACGCGGTGTCACCGTCGACGGTCATTCGTTCATCCCGTCGCTCCGCGGCAAAGGCGTGGCCGCCATGGTGGTTGACACCATGCCCGACAATCCGGAGGAGTATCCCGGCACCACATTCATTGTCGTGGAGAATACCTCGGTGGCACTCGGCCATCTGGCATCGCACTGGTATGGTGAGCCCTCCAAGAAGCTCCGTCTTGTGGGTGTCACCGGCACCAACGGCAAAACCACGACTGCCACTCTTATCTACGAGATGGCACGCCTGTGCGGCTACAAGGCCGGACTGCTCTCCACCGTGGTCAACTACATCGACACCGAGGCCGTGCACGCCACACAGACCACCCCCGACGCCCTGACCATCAACGCGCTGCTTGCCCGCATGGTGGAGAAGGGGTGCACCTATGCCGCAATGGAGGTCAGCTCGCACGCCGCACATCAGCACCGCATTGCCGGACTGACTTTCGCAGGGGGCGTGTTCACCAACCTCACACGCGATCATCTGGATTATCACAAAACCGTGCAGGCCTATCTGCAGGCCAAGAAATCGTTCTTCGACGGCCTCACACCCGAAGCATTCGCGCTCACCAACGCCGACGACCGCAACGGCGAGGTGATGCTGCAGAACACTCCCGCACACCGCTACACTTATTCGCTGCGCACCATGGCCGATTTCCGCGGCCGCGTGCTTGAGAACCACCTCGACGGCACACTCATGGAATTCAACGGCAGCGAGGTGAACGTGCTCTTCACCGGCCGCTTCAACGCCTACAATCTCACGGCCGTGTTCGGCACATCGCTCCTGCTGGGATGGCCGTTGCAGACGGTGCTGCTCAACATGAGCCGCCTGGTGCCGGTGGCCGGACGTTTCCAGACGTTCCATGCCCCCAACCGCCGCGTCACAGCCATCGTGGATTACGCCCACACCCCCGACGCCGTGGTGAATGTGATCACTGCCATACGCGAGGTTGTCGGCACAACCGGAAAAATCATCACCGTGGTGGGCGCAGGTGGCAACCGCGACAAGGGGAAACGCCCGATCATGGCCTCCGAGGCGGCGCGCCTGAGCGACCGTGTGATTCTCACCTCCGACAACCCCCGTTTCGAGAATCCGCTCGACATCCTCGCCGACATGGAGGAAGGGATTGCAGGCAACCCCGACTATCAGGCCCGCACCATCAGCATAGCCGACCGCCGTCAGGCCATCCGCACGGCCGTGACACTCGCCGACGACGGCGATGTCGTTCTTGTGGCAGGCAAAGGTCATGAGGACTATCAGGAAGTGGAGGGAGTGAAACATCATTTCGACGACCGCGAGGAGGTGCAGGCCGCCCTCGCCGAAAAATGCTAAAACGCCACGCTGAACAATGCTGTACTATCTGTTCAAATATCTCAACGAATGGGGCGTGCCGGGCGCACGCCTGATGGACTACATCACCTTCCGTTCCGGCGCGGCCATCCTGCTGTCGCTGTTCATAGCCCTGGTGTTCGGCCGCAAGATCATTGACCGCCTGCAGAAGATGCAGGTGGGAGAGATTATCCGCAACCTCGGACTCGAGGGGCAGATGAAGAAAACCGGCACACCCACCATGGGCGGAATCATCATAATCATATCCACCCTGGTGCCGTGCCTGCTTGTGGGCAACCTCGGCAACATCTACATGCTGCTGATGCTGGTGGCCACGGTGTGGCTCGGCTGCCTGGGCTTCGCCGACGACTATCTGAAAATGTCGCGCCACAACAAGGACGGCATGAGCGGCAAGTTCAAGATCATAGGGCAGGTGGGTCTCGGCCTTATCGTCGGCCTTACCATGATGTTCTCTCCGGCCATAACCATACGTCAGAACCACGAGGTGATCAACGTAAGCTCCAACGAAGTGGAGGAGATTGTCTACGAAGGGCAGAACATCAAATCCACCCAGACCACCATCCCCTTCGTCAAGGAGAACAACTTCGACTATGCCTCGCTCACCAAATGGATGGGCGACCATGCCAAGACCGGCGGATGGATTCTGTTCATCCTCGTCACCATCTTCGTGATCACAGCCACATCCAACGGCGCCAACCTCACCGACGGCCTCGACGGCCTTGCCACCGGATGCTCGGCCATTATAGCCGTGGCGCTTGCCATAATGGCATATCTGGGCGGCTCGATTGTCTATTCGAGCTACCTCAACATAATGTACATCCCCGGCTCCGAGGAGCTGGTGGTGTTCTGCGCGGCATTCATCGGCGCCCTGATAGGGTTCCTGTGGTACAATGCCTTCCCGGCACAGGTGTTCATGGGCGACACCGGCTCGCTCACCATCGGCGGCATCATTGCCGTGCTCGCCATCCTGATCCACAAGGAGCTGCTCATACCCCTGCTGTGCGCCATCTTCTTCGTGGAGGATGTGTCGGTGATGATTCAGGTGGCCTATTTCAAATGGACCAAACGGCGCACAGGCACCGGACGGCGCGTGTTCAAGATGACTCCCCTGCACCATCATTTCCAGAAGCCCGGCAACGCAGGTATCGAGGCGCTGATACAGAAACCGCTGCAGGCGGTACCTGAATCGAAAATCGTCACCCGCTTCTGGATTGTGGGGATTTTCCTGGCGGTGATAACATTTATCACGCTGAAAATCCGCTGACGCCCAGACTGTTGCATCTGCGCAACCAAAAACTTAATGAACAAAACAACTACAACACGGTTTCACATACGTAAATGGAAGGAACAGCAAAACAGAAGCGCCTCGTCATCTTAGGAGGCGGAGAGAGCGGCATAGGAGCCGCCGTATTGGGAAAAGTGAAAGGGATGGATGTGTTTCTCAGCGACTGCGGCAAAATCGCCCCGCGCTATCTTGAGGCACTCGACCGCTACGGCATAGCATACGAACAGGGGCACCACACCCCCGAACTCATACTCAACGCCGACGAGGTGGTGAAATCGCCCGGCGTTCCCCCCACAGCCCCGCTGGTGCAGGAGCTGATGAAACGCAACATCCCTGTAATCTCCGAAATAGAGCTTGCAGGCCGCTACACCGACGCCAAGATGGTGTGCATCACCGGTTCCAACGGCAAGACCACCACTACCATGCTCATCTACCACATCCTGCGTGAGGCGGGAGTGAACGCCGGACTGGCAGGAAACGTGGGCCGTTCGCTGGCATGGCAGGTGGCCGAGGACAAGCACGATGTGTATGTGGTGGAACTCAGCTCGTTCCAGCTCGAGAACATGTACGATTTCCGGGCCAACATCGCCGTGCTGATGAACATCAGCCCCGACCATCTCGACCGCTACGACTACAAGATGCAGAACTACATCAACGCCAAGTTCCGCATCCTGCGCAACCTCACCCCCGAGGATGCATTCATCTACTGGGACGATGACCCCGTGATCACCGAGCAGCTGCGCCACATCACCACCGAGGCGCGCCTCTTCCCCTTCGGCGAGAATCACCGCGACGATGCCGCTGCATGGGTTGACACCGCCGACGAGATGGTGCTCGAAACTCCGGAGACATCGCTCGACATACCCCGCTCCCAACTCGCCCTCCGCGGCATCCACAACCTGCTCAACTCCATGGCCGCCGGTCTGAGCGCCTGCCTGCTCGACATCCGAAAGGAGGACATCCGCCGCGCCCTGAGCGACTTCGAAGGTGTGGAACACCGTCTGGAACGTGTGGAGACCATCAACGGCGCACGGTGGATCAACGACTCCAAGGCCACCAACGTCAACTCCTGCTGGTATGCCCTCGAATCGATGCGTCCCGAAAAGTCCACCATCCTCATCCTCGGCGGCAAGGACAAGGGGAACGATTACAACGAAATCCTCCCGCTCGTCAAGGACCGCGTGAAGGCCATCGTGGCCATGGGTGTGGACAACACCAAGATCATCGACTTCTTCACCGGCAAGGTGCCTGTGGTGGCCGACACCCACTCGCTCCACGAATGTGTGGCCAAATGCCGCGAGCTGGCACAGAACGGCGACACCGTACTCCTTTCGCCCTGCTGCGCAAGCTTCGACCTCTTCAACGGCTACGAGGACCGCGGCCGCAAATTCAAGGCCCTGGTGCGCGACATGAAGAAGCAGGAACTCAACAAAGCCTGACCCGTAACGATTCCTTATATAGCCATTAAAAATGCCCGAACCCTCCTCCGAACTGCAAAAGGCTCCGCTGCCCAAAGCCGACAAATACATCTGGGCCATCTACATCGCCATCCTCGTGATTTCGGTGATCGAGCTTTACAGCGCCTCGTCACGCGAAGTCACGGCATCCAATGTGTTCGGTCCGCTCATCCGCCACTGCGAGATGCTCGGCCTGGGGATGGTGTTCACCATCGCCCTGTCGCGCATGCACTACCGCTGGCTCATCCCCATCACCCCGATTTTCGTGCTCATAACGCTGCTGCTCGGGTTCTATGTGCTCTTCAAGGGCGACATCATCAACGGCGCCCGCCGAAGCACCACGCTGATGGGCATAGCCATCCAGCCGGCCGAGCTGCTGAAGCTGTCGGTGGTGCTCATCATCGCCCTGGTAATGAGCAAGAACAAGCTCAAGATGGGCGTAAAGACACGCGGAGTGGTAATCTCTGCGGCATTCGTGCTGCTGTGCGGAGGGCTTCTGTTCTCGCAGGGTCTCACCAACACACTGCTGCTCATGGGCATATCGTTCGCCATGATGCTCATAGCCGGCGTGGAGTGGAAAAAGTTCGGGATTGTCCTTCTGGCCTACGCAGTGATGGGTGGAGGTGCATACATGGTGAAAAACTCCGCCAAGCCCTCATATTCCGAAGCAGAACTGCTTCACATTCAGGAAACCGGCAAGAATTTTGCCGGAGAGGAAACAACCATATCGCGCGACGGTACCCAGCAAAGCCGAATCTCTCAATGGCTCGGCAACGATTCCGTTCCGAAATACGATGAGGTCATTACCTCGAAGAACCGTCAGGAGCAATACTCCTACATGGCGCAGGCCAACGGCGGCATCATCGGTCAGCTCCCGGGCAATTCACGCGAGACGGCACGTCTGCCGCTGGCGTTCTCCGACTACATCTTCGCCATTGTGGTGGAGGACTGGGGGCTGCTCGGCGGCCTCGGACTGCTTGCGCTCTATCTGTGGCTGCTTGCCCGCGCCGGTGCCATCGCCTCGCGTTGCTCGCGGGCATTCCCGGCTTTGCTCGTGCTTGGAATGGCTGTGCTGATAGTGCTGCAGGCGCTGTTCCACATGGCCATCGTAACCGGTGTGTTCCCTGTGTCCGGTCAGCCGCTGCCGCTCATCTCCAAGGGGGGCTCGTCGATTCTGGCCACCTCAATCGCTTTCGGCATTATGCTAAGCGTCAGCCGATTTGCAGTGCAGACCGACAGCCGCAAAGACATTAACGCAGAAATCATGAAACTCCCGGCCGACATGGCCGCCGAAAACGCCAGCCGACTGTAAACCGATAAAAATGATTTGACAATGAAGATACTTGTTTCCGGTGGTGGAACCGGAGGACACATATTCCCGGCACTTTCAATAGCCAACGCCGTGCGCCGGCGCATGCCCGACGCTGAAATCCTGTTTGTCGGCGCCGAAGGGCGCATGGAGATGGAGCGCGTGCCTGCGGCCGGTTATGAGATTGTAGGGCTTCCCGTGGCCGGATTCGACCGCAAACGCCTGTGGCGCAACTTCGGGGTGCTTCTCAAACTATGGCGCTCGATGCGCAAGGCCAGGAAGGTGCTCCGCACGTTCGCTCCCCGACGCATGCGTGGGTGTGGGCGGCTACGCCTCCGGCCCCGTGCTCAAAGAGGCGCAGCGCCGAGGCATCCCCACCCTCGTGCAGGAGCAGAACTCCTATGCAGGCGTGACAAACAAACTGCTTGCCGCCAAGGCCGACCGCATCTGCGTGGCCTACGACGGGGATGGACCGTTTCTTCCCCGCCGAAAAGATTGTGAAAACCGGAAATCCGGTGCGCAAGAGCATCGCCAGCCTCTCCACCCCGCCCGACGAGGCCAAGCGTCGTCTCGGCTTCGACCCCACGCGTCCGCTTGTGGTGGTTGTAGGCGGCAGTCTCGGTGCCCGCACCATCAACGATTCGATGAAAACCGCAGTGAACCGCATCCTTTCGCTCGGCGCATCGGTGCTGTGGCAGACGGGCCGGCTCTATGCCCACGAATGCCAAGAGGCTGTGAAGGATATCGACAGCCCCAACCTGCGTGTGCAGCCGTTTATCGACGATATGGATATGGTCTACTGCGCCGCCGACCTCATGGTGTCGCGTGCAGGCGCCAGCACCATCTCCGAAATTCAGCTTGCCGGAATGCCTGCGGTGCTTGTGCCGTCGCCCAACGTGGCCGAGGACCATCAGCGCAAAAACGCCGAAGCCCTCTCCGACCGCGGTGCGGCAGTGACCCTGCTTGACCGCGACTGCCGCGACCAACTGGCCGACACCGTGGAGAAGCTGCTCGCATCGCCCGCACAGCTCCGTTCGCTCGGTGAGAACGCCAAAGCAATGGCGCTCCCCGATGCCGACGAAAAGATTGTGGACGCCCTGCTGCAGATTGTTCATCACTCATGATTTTCACGGACGCACGCACCGTGCGTCCTTACCTTATAAAAAAGACCCCGTCTTATTAAACAAGATATGTCTGACATGACAAACATATATTTCGTGGGAGCCGGCGGCATCGGCATGGCGGCGCTTGAGCGCTATTTCATGACGAAAGGTTATGCCGTGGCAGGTTACGACCGCACTCCCTCCGAACTTACCTCCAATCTCATCGCCGAGGGCGCACGGATAAGCTTCACCGACGATGCCGATGCGGCCATCCCCGCCGAATTCCGCAATCCGGCAGAAACGCTGGTGGTCTATACCCCGGCAATCCCCGCCGACAACCATGTGCTCTCGTTCTTCCGCGAAGGCGGCTTCGAGGTTGTGAAACGCGCGGCTGTGCTGGGACGTGTCACCCATGAAAGCAAGGGCATTTGCTTCGCAGGGACCCACGGCAAAACCACCACCTCGTCTATGGCGGCGCATCTGCTCAACCTCTCCCCCTGCCGCTGCAACGCATTTCTGGGGGGAGTGCTGCGCAACTACAACTCGAACTTCCTGCTCGCCCCCGAAAGCCCCTACAGCGTGATTGAGGCCGACGAGTTCGACCGCTCGTTCCACCATCTCCGCCCCTACATAGCCGTAATAACCTCCACCGACCCGGATCACCTCGACATCTACGGCACCGAGGAGGCTTATCTGGAAAGCTTCGCCCATTTCACCGAACTTGTGCAGCCCGGCGGCAGCCTGATTGTGCACGAGGGGCTGAAACTGCATCCGCGTCCCTCCGAAGGTGTGAAGGTCTACAGCTACTCGCGCAACCACGGCGACTTCCACGCCGAGAACGTGACCTACGGCAACGGCGAGATTCATTTCGACTTCGTATATCCCGGCGGACGCATCGACGGCATCAACCTCGGCGTGCCCGTCGAGGTGAACATAGAAAATGCCGTGGCATCGCTTGCGGCATGCCATCTCACCGGCGAACTCACTCCGGAGGTTGCACGCGAAGCCATGGGCAGCTTCATGGGCGCCAAACGCCGCTTCGAGTTCCACCTCAAGGAACCCGGCAACAACGGGCGCGTGATTATCGACGACTATGCCCATCACCCCGACGAACTCAAGGCATCCATCGCCTCGGTAAAGGCGCTCTATCCCGGACGCCGCCTCACCGTGGCGTTCCAGCCCCACCTTTTCACCCGCACACGCGATTTCTACGAGGGATTCGCGCAGGCGCTGTCGATGGCCGATGAGGTGATTCTCCTCCCCATCTATCCTGCCCGTGAGCTTCCCATCGAGGGTGTGACCTCGCAGCTTATCCTCGACCGCGTGACCTGCGGAAAAAAAGAGCTGGTTGGCCGTGAGGATTTGACGGATAAGATAAAAAAACGTAAATTTGAGATACTTTTGACTGCCGGCGCAGGCGACATCGCCGACCTTGTGCCTGGAATAACCGAGGCAGTCAAATCCAACCACGAATGAAGTAGATGACGAAGACAGGTGTCATAAGGTGCTTGCTGTCGGTGGTGCTCATTGTCTATCTGGTGATGGCGCTGCTGATATCCAACGACATGGCCGCACGCGACATGTGCCGCGGATTCCAGATCGAGGTGATGCAGAACGGCGCCTCGCGCAATTTCGTGAGCAAAAGCGAAGTGGAGCGCCTGTTGGCCGAGTGGCATCTCGACAACACCGACCTGCCTGCCTCCCGTGTGCCTGTCCACACAATAGAAACCAAGCTCAACGCCATCGACAACATTGAGCATGCCGTGGTGGAGCGCACCGCAGCCAACAAGATACGCATCTCCGTCACCCCGATGATTCCGGTGGCGCGCATCTTCGACAATATGGGGCACTCCTACTACATTAACCGCGAGGGGAAGCGCCTGACAGCCAACGCCCGTTTCCGCCTGGACGTGCCGGTAATCACCGGGCACTTCGACGCCGAACATCAGCCCCGCATGCTGCTCCCCCTGCTGAGCCGCATCAGCAACGACTCGGCATGGAACGCACTGGTGGCCCAAATCATGGTGGAACCCCGGCATCACGACGTGATTCTTGTCCCCATGATACGCGGACATGTGATAAATCTCGGCGACACATCCGACATTGACAACAAGCTTAGCCGCGTGATGACCATGTACCGCCGCGTCCTCCCCCTCAAAGGGTGGACCTACTACGACACCCTGAATGTAAAGTGGCGCGGACAGGTGGTGGCCACCCGGCGCGTGAAGTCGATACCCGAACCGCTCATACGCTTCGACCAGGAGGGCGACGAGACCGAAAACGAGGATGTGAACTCAATGCTCACCTCCGTCAGCACCGACACGGTGGCGCTCCCGCCCAAGCATAAACCATCGGGCACCCCGGCCCAAAAGGCACAACCATAGAAAACTACTACAATTAAACTCTAACGATACCTACACAGACACAAAACACAATATGGGAGAACGCAACAACGGCCGCTACATAGTGGCATTCGAAATAGGCAGCTCCAAAATCAGGGGAGCCGTCGGAGTGGTCGATAACTCGGGTGTTGTCGACGTAATCGCTGTTGAAGAGGAAAAACTCACCGACCGCGTGCGCTACGGCTGCATCCAGAACGTAGATGTGGCCAACGCCATCGACACCGTGGTGGAACGCCTGCAGGCTTATCCGGCAGTCGAGCCACGCACCATTACAGGTGTCTATGTAGGGGACTCGGAGGACGCTCGCTCACCAGCACCATGGTGGATGTGAGCATGCAGCTCCCGGTGGAGACCGAAATCACCGAACCGATCATAACCGAGCTGAAGAAACGCGCCGCCGCAACGACCGATCCCGACCGCGACACGGTGGATGTGGTGCCGGTGCGCTTCACCGTTGACAACAAAACGCAGACCTCGCCGGTGGGAACCTTCGGCCAGAGCCTCAGCGCACGCGCCACTGTGCTCAGCTGCTCGCCTCAGATAAAACGCATCCTCCGACGTGTGATAACCGACCGTCTGGGACTCAACATAAACGGATATATCACGCGGCCGCTGGCCGAAGCCGCCATGGTGCTCACCGAGGATGAGCGCCGTCTGGGCTGCATGTTCGTCGACTTCGGGGCAGAGACCACCACGGTGTCAGTCTACCGCGGAGGCGCCCCGGTCTATGTGGCCACCCTCCCCATCGGTTCGCGCAACATCACCCTCGACCTCATAGCTCTCAACTACATCGAGGAGCGCGCTGAGGAGATAAAGAAAGTGAGCGGCAACGCTCTGGCTGTCGACGCCGCACGCCGCGGCAAAGGCTACGCCGAAGGCATCGACTACACCGACATAAACAACTACGTACACGCCCGTGCCGACGAGATTGTGGCCAACATCATAGCCCAGATAGAATATGCCGGCGTCACTGCGGCCGATCTCCCCGGCGGCATCGTGATTGTGGGCGGCGGCGCACGTCTGCGTGGATTCAACGAACTGCTCCAGCAGCAGAGCAAGCTCCCGGTGCGTCAGGGCGCCCCTTCGGCATCGGTACGCATCACCGACGGCTCGATTCACGGCACCGAAATGGTCGATGTGATTTCTGTGCTGGTGGCCGCATCGCGTATGCCCGAGGCCGAATGTCTCACCCCCATGCCCGAAAACACCGGAGACACAACAGATGTCCGGGGCTATACCAACTATGACAATCTGAAAGAGGACGACGGCGAGGACGAAAGCGCTTCCCGCATCGGCAGAGATGACGACAGCGATTATGAGGAAGAAGGGAAGAAAAAGTCTAAGAAGCCTAAAGGCGAGAGCCCGGAACCGGGTCCGTCCAGAGGCGGCTTCTCCTCCATCCTGTCGAAAATGAAGGAAAGCATAAGCCGCATGACGGCCGACGACACGGAGTTCACCGAATAGGCCCTCTCTTCGCCAGCCGTGACAGCATACTGACACACAACCAACAAACCTGTTCAATCAAGCATCCTATCCGCAATTATGGACGAAAATTATAAAAACGATATAGAGCGCGACGCCAATTTCATCGACGACAGCCAGAACGTTGCCAGCCACGGCGACGTAATCATCAAAGTGATCGGCGTGGGCGGCGGCGGCAACAACGCCGTCAACCACATGTACGAGCAAGGAATTGAAAAAGTTTCCTTTCTCGTATGCAACACCGACTGGCAGGCGCTGAAATTCGCCCGTGCCAAACCGTCTGCTCATCGGCCCCAAGACCACCGAGGGCCTGGGAGCCGGCAACAACCCCGAACTGGCCCGCGAGGCCGCCGAGGAGAGCGCCGACGACATTGCACGTGAATTCGACGACGACACCAAGATGGTGTTCATCACCGCCGGAATGGGCGGAGGCACCGGCACCGGCGCCGCACCTGTGGTGGCCCGCATAGCCCGCGACCGCGGTCTGCTCACAATCGGCATCGTCACCATCCCCTTCCTTTTTGAAGGCGAGAAGAAAATCATGAAAGCCCTCGACGGCGCCGAGGAGATGAGCAAGTATGTGGATGCCCTGCTTGTGGTCAACAACGAACAGCTCACCGAAATCTACGCCGATCTCGACTGGCTCAACGCTTTCGGCAAAGCCGACGACACCCTGAGCAACGCCGCACGCTCCATCTCGGAACTCATCACCGGCCACGGCTACATGAACCTCGACTTCAAGGATGTGAACACCACCCTGCGCAACGGCGGCGCGGCTATAATCTCCACCGGCTTCGGCGAAGGCGAGCATCGCGTGTCGCGCGCAATCGAGGACGCCCTCAATTCTCCCCTGCTCAAGAACAAAGATATTTTCGGGTCGAAGCGCCTGCTGTTCAACCTCTACTACTCGCGCGAGGCCGACATCCCCTTCAAGATGGGCGAGGCCAAGGAGCTTACATCGTTCATCTCGAACATCGAAGGTGTGGATGTGATTTACGGTATCGCTTTCGACGACACACTGGGCAACAAGATAAAAATCACCATCCTTGCCGCCGGGTTCGAGCTTTCCATCAAGGGCGACAGCACCAAGAAGCCCAAAACACCCAAACCGGTCAATCCTTTCAGCAAGCCTGCCACTCCACCCGAAGAGGAGCAGCGCAACACGGAATTGGAGACCATGAAAAAGGTGTATGGCGAGGAGAAAGTGGACACCATCAACCGTGCCCGCGAATCGAAGCACTACATAATCCTGCGTCCAGACCAGTTCGACGATGATGCCGTGATCGAGGCTTTCGAGCATCACCCTGCCTTCAACCGCGACCTCAAGATGGCCGAAGTGGTGCGCAACACCACCACCAAACGCGCCACAGACCCGGCATCGACTTCCACACCCAAGACGGAAACCCCGGGAGCGGAGCGCCGCGATTCATCTCAGCCCGCCACGCCGCCCGCATCGTCAAGCAACGTGATAGAATTCTGACGCTGCGGCGCTGAAACTCTTACCGCCCGCGCAGAAACCGCCGCAGGTCGGCATCACCGGCGAGGGTGACACGTAGATGCGCGGTTTCGCGCACCACATGCAGCCCGATGGCGCGTGTCATCAGAATATCGTCATGACACCCGCTGCGCGCCCCGTAGCTCCCGTTAGGCAGCTGCTCGTACACGGCCAGCTCGTCGGCGGCCATCGTGTCGCGCTCCACGTAGGTGCCGTCGCGCACGGCGCCGATCAGTTCCGTCACAATCATCTGCTTGGTGGCGCGGTTGGTATGGAAACCCGGCTTTGGGCGCCCGCCGTCGATGGGTGTGCGCCAGTAAAGCTCGCGGTACACGTCATAAAGTTCATGCAAAATATAGGCACCCTGCTCGGGAGCGTCGCCGCAGCGTTCGCTCTCGAGCGTGTTGCTTTCAAACACAAGCAGCGCACGGTTGTAGTAGGTGGCAATCTGCGCCGCTTTCCATGTGAGGAGGTCGTGGTCGGTGTGTCCGCGCCACTGTGCCACCACTTCCGGTCTGTCGCCGTCGGCACGCAGCACGGCTATCACACTCCAGTCGGCAGATGCCGAACGGCCGCCTACATCCACCGTCACCACATACGATGCCCCCTTCACCACATCGCGCCACATCCGCAAGGCGCCGGTGGTATCCGCACGAAACGACAAAGCCGACAGCGACCGTTCGCCCACTACGATGCCGCTGCCTGAGGCAATCTCACCCACGGCCTGCGGCTCCTCACACCCGGCGCGCACGCGCGCCACACTGGCCGCCTCAAACACATTGAAACCTGTATTGGCAAAAGCCTCAACCGGCGTGGTGGGAAACTCGGCCTGCATCTGCTGCGCCGATGCGTACTCGCGGCGGCGTGAGCGATACCACGCAATCTGCTCAAGCGAGCATCCGTGTTCGCTCCACAACGTGCGTTCATAGGCATCCATACTGTCCCAGAAACGCTTGTGGTCAGTTACCTTGCGCCGGTTGACGGGGATTTCGAACCATGCCACAAACAGCGGCGTCTTGTCGCTCTTTCCGGCCACCGAGCGCTCCCATTCCGAATGGAAATAGTTGCCTACGCCGTTGGCAGTGGATTCAAGCACAATCATGGTGAGCGGCCTGCGCGACACCGCGCCATAGATGGCCTGAACGAACTCGCCGGGAGTGCTTTTGGGCGAATCCTTCCAGAACGCCACCTCGCTCAGGTGGGCAAGGGCATAATCGCCGCCGCGAATGGCATCCTGACATTCCGAACTCCCCAGCGTGATGCAGCAGCGGCGCCCGGGGATGGTTTTGATGCTGCTCTGCCCCTGAAACGGCAGCAGTTTTCTTGCCGCCGTGTTGCCGCCGTTGCCCTCTTCACCGTCGGCATCGGTCCAAAGGCCGGAGGGATAGTCGGACAGCATAGCGTCATACATCCCGCGGATTGTGGCCGACGCCCTGTTGACATGGGTGCAAATCAACGAATGCCAGTCGGACACGAGCACACACTGAATCCATGCCATATACATCTGCGTCAGGGTGCTGCCGCCCCACTGGCGTGCCTTGAGCATGATGACACGGATAGGCTCGCCGGCCCGGCGCATCCCCTCGAAAACGGCAAGCAGCTTCCGCTGCCCGGCATTCAGGCGGAACGGGATGCGCCGCGCCGACTCCTTGTCCTTGATTCTGACGCACGTCACCGCCCAGTATTCAAAATCATGGCGCATACGCAGCTTCTGCCATTGCGCACGCGACCCCACGTTCGCCAAATCCTTGTCGGCGGCCATCTCCACCGGTACCTGCGGAAACACCCCCTCCTCCATAGCCATCTCCGGCCGGAACGCCGGATTCTTCACCCGCTTGTGAATGAAGGCGCGGTTCACCCTCATCCACCCCTCGCCATTCCCCTTGCCGGTGAGCGGATCATGCGCAGTGGCCTCCCGCTCCAGCAGCAGTTCACGCCTGCGGTTCTCCGCCTCCATCCGCGCATTCCACCCGCACTCCGCACTATTCCCATTTTCCTTCTCCATAACCATATCCATTTCCATAGTTCCTCGTAATTATGTCTGTCCTTTCCTACGGACGCACAAATTTACCTTGCCAAAGCTGCCGTCCATCTTCTTCAAAATCGAAAAAACAGCACACATTACCTGCATCTGAGTGTTTTTCACTAACTTTGTGTGAAGAATTGCAAGAAAATTATGATTCCCGCAGAAAACAACATAAAATTCCGTCAGATTGCCGAAAAGTTGCGGCAGAAGGGGAAAATCCGGGTGCTGTTTGTGTGCCTGGGCAACATCTGCCGTTCGCCGGCGGCCGAGGGCGTGCTGCAGGCCATTGTGGATGAGCACGACGATGCTGCCCGCTGGACAATAGATTCAGCCGGCACCGGCAACTACCACATCGGCGACCTCCCCGACCGACGCATGCGTGTACATGCTCGCCACCGCGGACTGGAGCTGACACACCGCTGCCGTCAGATTGCCCCCTCGGACTTCGAGGATTTCGACCTGATCATAGGGATGGACGCGCAGAACCTGCGCAACCTCCACAACATGGCTCCGTCGCCCCAGGCGGAGGACAAGATTATGGCCATGGCTGATTTTCAGCATCGCCACACGATATGACTATGTGCCCGACCCTTACTATGAGGGAGCGGAAGGGTTTGAACTTGTGCTCGACCTTCTGCAGGATGCCTGCGCGAACCTCTACAATGCCCTGACCGACAGATGAACGGAAATTCACTCAAACGCATCACGCTCTACTGTATGGCCGGTATCGCCCTCCTGCTGGTGGTATGGGCAATTTTCGGCAGCCACGGACACGGGGAGGACCTCATGGCCGCAACCGCTCCGGAGCAACCGGAAGCCGTTCAGCCCGAACCACGCCCCGAACCCGAAGCAACCCAGCCGGAACCGGAAGCTTCCCAGGCCGCCAGCCAGCCCACCGCACTCGCCAGGCCTGTTACGGCCTCAGCTGAGGCCGTAACCTCACCCGAAAAAGAAACCACGCCAGCCCCAAACAAGAATGAGCTGACAAGCCTGCTGGCGCTTCTCGACCCCTCCGACACCATCCGCTCGCGCAACCCCTACGAGCAGCATTTCGACTCCATGCCTCCCGGTGGCAAAAAGCTCCGCATCAACCCATTGGGCATGACGCTCCGCCGCGCATTCAACGACAGTAACTACCTCCACATCGCCACCGCAGAAAAAATCGGAATCAAGCCCGTGAATTCCCTCCGCAACGCATGGGAAGGCGGCCGAAAGCTCCAGCGTCTGGAAAGCTGCGAGGCGTTCTATCTCGACAACCTCACCCACTCGCTCCCATATCTCGTGCCCAAGGCCCACAAGCTACTCACCGATATAGGTCTGGCGTTCCGCGACTCACTGCGACAGCGCGGTGGGGGAGATTACCGCGTAAAAGTCACCTCAGTGCTCCGCACACCGCGTCTGGTGAAACGTCTGCGCCGTCGCAACCGCAACGCTGTGGACACCTCTGCACATCTCTACGGCACCACTTTCGACATAAGCTATGCCAAATTCATCTGCGATTCCACACGCACACCGCGCACCCAGGAGGATCTGAAAAACCTGCTCGGAGAGGTGGTGGACCAGATGCGCCGCCAGGGACGATGCTACGTGAAATATGAATACAAGCAGGCATGTTTCCACATCACCGCGCGCTGATAACGCTTCCCACCACTTTTAAATAACCCTCTCACATCCTATACACCATGCCGGAAGAAACCACCGGGACAACTCCCGAACCGAAAAAACGCCGCCCCTGGTGGCTGCGTGCCATCCGATTCACCGCCATCACCGCAGGCATAGTAGCGGCGCTGTTCGTGCTGCTGTGCTCGCTGATTGTGTGGATTCTAACGCCGCCCCGGCTCACACCGCTCGTGGAGAAAACCGCCAACGACCTTCTCGACGCCGATGTGCGCATAGGCCGGGTGGAACTCACCTTCTGGCACACCTTCCCGAAGCTCACACTTGATGTCGACTCGCTCTCCATCACCTCGCACGCCTTCGCCACACTGCCCGATTCCATCCGCCGGCAGTTGCCTGCCAATGCTGATTCGCTGCTGTCGGTAGGCAGTTTTCACGGAGGCATCAATCTGCTTCCACTTTCGGTGGGCCATATCAGCCTCTACGACGTTATCATCAACCGTCCTGCAATCAACATTGTGCAGGCCACCGATTCCACAGCCAACTATCTGATTTTCAAAAGTCAGAATCAGGAGGAGACTCCCGACAGCACCTCCACGGCCTTTCCGCGCATATCACTCAACCGCATCCTCATCACCGATGCGCGCCCCATCACATTCACATCCCTGCCCGATTCGGTGCATGTGGCCGTAACACTGGGTACACTCGACTTCAACGGCCTCGACCGCCCTCGCTACACACTCAACATCAACGGAGACCTCCACACGCCGCTGCTCGACGAATTCAATTTCCAAAACCTCTCCTTCTCAGCCGACGGACGGATAGAATGGGACTACACACATCCACTGGAATTCGGGCTGAAGGACTTCGGGGTGGGCCTCGACCAGTTCGCAGCTACATTCAACACCGACATAGACCTTACGGATGCGCCGCTGATAAAAACGTTCGACATCCGCACCGATCCCGTTGCCATCGCCGCCCTCATAAGCCATCTCCCCTCCGACATGGCCCGCTACACCGAGCCGCTGACCACCGACATGACCCTGACAGCCACAATGGAACTGACGCAACCGTGGTCTACTGCCGACACTGTGCCACCATCGTTCAAAGCCACGATAGATGTGCCTGAATGCACTGCGCGCTACGAGAATCTCCGCATCAACCGGTTCGCAGCGGCCCTCACAGGCGAATTCGACGGCACCCACCCGGATAAATCCCGGCTCGACATACACAAGCTCACCGTCAACGGCGCAGGAGTGGACATCAACCTCACAGCCAATGTGAAAGGCCCTATGGCCGACCCTCGCGTGGAAGGCACCTTCCGTGGGAGTGTGAATCTGGCATCCATCCCCCCGCGTCTGCGGCAGCTCATCCCGGGCACCGTGACAGGCACCATCGACGGCGACGCCACCTACCGCTTCCGGCCGTCCGACATGTCGCGCAACAACTTCCACCGCATGCTGGCCACCGGAAGCATAAATCTGCGCAACCTCGACGCCACGCTCGATTCGGTGGGGCGCATCTATACTCACCATGCCACACTCGAGTTCGGTTCGAACACCAGTTTCGTCCGCGACGCAACGCATAAGGTTGACTCCCTGCTCACCCTCTCGCTGAAAATCGACACACTGGCAGCCCTTACGCCCGACATGGTGCTGGAGCTGAACGCACTCCGTGCCGGAGCCGGCTCCACCAACCGCGCATCCTCGGCTGACACCTCCGCCATCAACCCCTTCGGCATGAAGTTAGAGATTGAACGCCTCAAGTTCGACTCCATGGCCGACACCATGCGCGTGCGCCTGCGCAACGCCTCGGTTGGCGGCGCGCTGATGCGCTACAACGGTGAGGCCCGTCTCCCGCGCATGGCGCTTCGTCTGGCAGTGGACAGGCTGCTTTTCGGCCAGGCGCTCAACAAGGTGTCGCTGCGCGAGGCCAAGGTTGACCTGAACATGCACATGCGCCCCAAACGCAGCAGTTCCCTTACCCCCGAGCAGCGGGCTGCCCGACGGAAAGCCATGGCCGACTCTCTGGCCGCCCTCCCTCAGAACGGCGATATACATTTCGACATTGACCGCGAAAACACCCGACTGCTGCGCCGGTGGGATTTCTCCGGCCACGTCACTGCTTCGCGCGGACGCCTCGTCACCCCGGCATTCCCCCTGCGCAACCGCCTGCGACACATCGACCTCCGCTTCAATCAGGACAGCATCGTGCTCGACAACCTGCACTACATCGCCGGGCAGAGCGATTTCACAGTTAACGGAACTGTGTCGAACCTGCGCCGCGCACTCGTGAGCCGGCGCAACAACACCCTCGGGCTGAGGCTCACATTAAGCAGCGACACCATCAACGTCAACGAGATAGTGCACGCGCTCTTTGCCGGCACAGCGGTCAGCGCGCGCACCGATTCGGCCGCCATATGGAACGATGCCGACAGCGAGGCTGCCGACGACAGGCTGATGACAGCCGCCGACACCACTGCCACAGGCCCGCTGCTGGTGCCACGCAACATCGACGCCCGCTTCGGCATCCGCGCCAAGCATGTGCTCTACTCCGACCTTGTGCTCCACCGCTTCACAGGCAACATGCTGGTTTACGACGGCACCATCAACCTGCGCAAGCTGGCCGCCTCCACCGAGGCCGGGGCCATTTCGGTCGACGGGCTGTACAACGGTTCGGCCGTAGATTCCCTCCAGTTCGGCGTTGGCATGAAGGTCAAGAATTTCCGCCTTGACATGCTCACATCAATCGTTCCGGCCATCGACTCTCTCCTCCCCACCATACGCAACTTTGCCGGGACGGTCAACGCCGATGTAGCCTTCACCTCCGACATCTCGCCGCAGATGGACATCGAGATACCCACACTGCAGGGCGCCATCAAGATTGAGGGCGACTCGCTTGTGCTCATCGACCCCGACACCTTCAAGAGCCTCAGCAAATGGCTCATGTTCCGCGACAAGAAGCACAACGTCATCAACCACATGGCCGTGGAGGTGGTGATCGACAACTCGGCCATCGAGCTGTATCCCTTCATGTTCGACATAGACCGCTACCGTTTGGGCGTGATGGGGAGCAACGACCTCGCCATGAACCTCAACTACCACATCTCGGTGCTCAAGTCGCCCATCCCGTTCAAGTTCGGCATAAACATCAAGGGCACCCCCGACAACATGAAAATCCGTCTTGGAGGAGCCAAGTTCAAGGAAAACATGGTGGTGGAACGCCAGGCCATTGCCGACAACACCCGCGTAAACATCGTGCGCCAGATCGACACGGCCTTCCGCCGTGGCATCCAGAAGGCGCGCAGCGGGCGCCTTACATTCCGCCGACCCACTGCAGCCCCCGACGCCACGGGTGCTTCGGCGCTCCGCGACCTGAACGACGACCGTCTGTCGCACGCCGACTCCCTGCAGTTCATCCGTCAGGGTCTCATCGAGAACCCCGATACCGCAAGGTTCGACACCACGCGCCCCGATGCCGACGTGAAACCGGCAAAGCCATGAGCCGCCCGATGTGCGTGGGCGCCGCATCCGGCATTTCGCATGGCAGAACGGCAAAACGATACTATAGAATGCTATTATCAGTTAAAATATCACAGCTACTTATATAAAAATGTCGTACCTTTGCGACAAACTAAACATAAACCCACGACGCATGGAAGCAGTCAGAATCTCAAACCGCATCAAGGCGATGGCACCTTCGGCCACGCTTGCTATGTCGCAAAAAAGCAGCGAGCTACGCGCTGCAGGCGTTGACGTGATTAACCTCTCTGTCGGCGAGCCCGATTTCGACACCCCCCAACACATCAAGGATGCCGCAAAAAAGGCTATCGACGACAATATCACCCGATATCCGCCGGTGCCCGGATTCCCTGCCCTCCGCAAGGCCATTGCCGAAAAACTCCACAAGGAGAACGGCCTCGACTACACGCCCGAACAGATTGTGGTCTCGGCCGGCGCCAAACACTCGCTCTACAATGCCATCCTGGCCATGGTGAACCCCGGCGACGAGGTTGTGATTCCCATGCCGGCATGGGTGAGCTACGTGGAGATGGTCAAACTGGCCGAAGGCACCGTGGTGCCCGTGGAAGCCGGCATCGACCAGAATTTCAAGGTTACTCCCGCACAGCTCGAGGCAGCCATCACCCCACGCACCTCTATGCTGCTCTGCTCCCCCTCCAACCCCTCCGGCAGCGTCTACAGCCGTGAGGAACTGCGCGGCCTTGTCGATGTGCTCGCACGTCACCCCCATGTGGCCGTGCTCTCCGACGAGATTTACGAGCATATCAACTACACCGGCTCGTTCACATCGCTGGGCTCCTTCCCCGAAATCGCCGACCGCGTGGTGATTGTCAACGGTGTTTCCAAAGCATATGCCATGACCGGATGGCGCATCGGTTTCATCGCCGCTCCGGTGGCCATGACCAAGGCCGTGACCAAACTGCAGGGACAGACCACATCCGGCATCTCCACCATCGCCCAGATGGCCGCACTGGGCGCCTACACCGGCCCGCAGCAGTGCGTTGAGGATATGCGCATCGCCTTCGAACGCCGCCGCGACCTCGTGGTGCGTCTCGCAGCCGAAATCCCCGGTCTGAAAGCCAACAAACCCGACGGAGCTTTCTATCTGTTCCCCGAAGTGTCGGCATTCCTCGGCAAAACCGCTCCCGACGGCCGCGTCATCGCCACCGACAACGACCTCTGCCTCTATCTGCTTGAAGTGGCACATGTGGCCACCGTGCCCGGTTCGGCCTTCTGCCTCCCCGGCTACATCCGCCTGAGCTATGCCGCCTCCGACGAGGCTCTCACCGAGGCCTTCAGCCGCCTCCGCACCGCTTTGGCACAACTTAACTGACACGTAACCATACCCCTAAAAACAAATATCCCACAATGGACTTCATAGAAGAACTCACCTGGCGCGGCATGATCCACCAGATGATGCCCGGCACAGACGAACAACTGAAAAAAGGCGTCACAGCCGCCTACCTCGGAATCGACCCCACAGCCGACTCGCTGCACATCGGCCACCTCGTAGGCGTGATGATGCTCAAGCACCTGCAGCGCTCAGGCCATAAGCCCATCGCCCTCGTTGGTGGCGCCACCGGCATGATCGGCGACCCCTCAATGAAAAGCCAGGAACGCAAACTGCTCGATGTGGAAACCCTGCGCCACAACCAGAACGCCATAAAGGCCCAGCTGGCCCACTTCCTCGATTTCGACAGCGACGCCCCCAACGCCGCAATCCTTGTGAACAACTACGACTGGATGAAGGACTACACATTCCTTGATTTCATCCGCGACGTGGGCAAGAACCTCACCGTAAACTACATGATGGCTAAGGATTCGGTAAAGAAACGCCTCTCGGGCGAAAGCGGCGAAGGGATGTCGTTCACCGAGTTCTCCTATCAGCTCCTTCAGGGCTACGACTTCCTCCACCTTTATGAGAAAGAGGGCTGCCGCCTGCAGCTCGGTGGTTCCGACCAGTGGGGCAACATCACCACCGGTACCGAACTCATCCGCCGTATGCTCGGCAAGGACGATGCGTTCGCCATCACCTGCCCGCTCATCACCAAGGCCGACGGCACCAAATTCGGCAAGACCGAGGGCGGCAACGTATGGCTCGACCCCAAACGTACCTCACCCTACAAATTCTACCAGTTCTGGCTCAACGTATCTGACGAGGATGCCGAGAAATACATCAAGATTTTCACCGTTCTCGACAAACCAGAGATAGACGCACTTGTGGCACAGCAGGCCGAAAATCCCGGCGCACGCCCCCTGCAGAAACGTCTGGCCGAGGAGATTACCCGCATGGTCCACGGCGAGGCCGAACTGCAGAACGCCATCGAGGCATCGCAGATTCTGTTCAGCAACAAGGCCGCCGAGACGCTCCATAAAATCGACGAGGCCACTCTGCTGGCCGTGTTCGAGGGTGTCCCCACATTCGAGATTGCTGCCGACGCGTTCAACGGCGAGACCAAGCTCATCGACCTCCTCACCGACATGGCTGCCGTGTTCCCCTCAAAAGGCGAGATGCGCAAAATGACCCAACAGGGCGGCCTCTCCATCAACAAGGAGAAGGTGGCCGACCCCTACGCCGCTGTGGATGAATCCATGCTGCTCAACGGCAAATACCTCCTCGTGCAGCGCGGCAAAAAGAACTACTACCTCCTCATCGCGAAATAAATCCATCAGCATAGCGCAGCCCATTGGCTGCGAAAGCCACCGGGGGCGCATGGATTGCCATGCGCCCCCGGTGATTTTTATGTAAGTTCGGATAAGCTCTTATAAACTCGGATAAGCTCTTATAAGAATTATCCGAACTTATAAGAATTTATCAGTGCTTATCAAAATCATCTGAGCTTATCAGCAAATTCTCATTCCGGCGTTATTTCCCCGTGATAATCGCGCGGATGTCGTTGAGCTTGTTGAGCGCCTGCAGCGGCGAGAGGTTGTCGATGTCAAGGTTAAGCAGTTCGTCGCGGATCTGCTGCAGCACAGGGTCGTCGAGCTGAAAGAACGATAGCTGCACGCCCCCTGTGGCTCCCGCCGAAGGCACGGCGGTTCGCCGCTCGCGGTCCGCGGCCTTTCTTATCAGTAACAGGTGCCTCCTCGCCATCGCCCAGTGGTGAATGGCGGTTGGCCGCTTCAAGCTGACGGAGCACCGTGGCCGCACGCTCCACAATGGCCTTCGGCATGCCGGCCAGCTTGGCCACATGGATGCCGAAACTGTGCTCGCTGCCGCCGCGTGCAAGCTTACGCAGGAACACCACCTTGCCGTCAATCTCCTTGACCGAGACATTGTAGTTCACCACGCCCGGATATGCCTCCTCCATCTCGTTCAGCTCATGATAGTGGGTGGCGAAGAGAGTCTTGGGGCGCAGAGGGGATGTGTTGATGTATTCCACAATGGCCCACGCTATCGAGATTCCGTCGTAGGTGGATGTGCCGCGGCCAAGCTCGTCGAAAAGTATGAGCGAGCGGCTGCTCATGTTGTTCAGAATCGAGGCCGCCTCGTTCATCTCCACCATGAAGGTCGATTCGCCGAGCGAGATGTTGTCGGAGGCGCCCACACGGGTGAAAATCTTGTCTACCACGCCGATGTGTGCCGATTCGGCTGCGACGAAGCTACCAATCTGCGCCAGCAGCACATTGAGCGCCGTGGAGCGCAGCAGCGCCGATTTACCGCTCATATTCGGGCCGGTGATCATCATCACCTGCGTTTCCGCCGGGTC
>VOFJ01000312.1_pt1 | contig 146000 bp, 182 predicted proteins | sample 5384081 | NCBI WGS metagenome assembly VOFJ01 (sample SAMN12384729, study PRJNA508395) | human gut metagenome | isolation source: healthy gut I | host: Homo sapiens
ATGGGCTATAATCTGCCGAAGGTGTATGAAGGGCGCGGTCCGTTGGAAGCGGCGAGTATCGGCGTAGAGCTGCAACCGGGAGACATGGCGATGCGTTGCAATATTATCTGTATCGAAGGAGATAATATAAAGAATCATTCTGCCGGTCATATCACCACCGAAGAAGCTGATGTGTTGATTCAATATTTGGAAGAGAAGTTGGGCACAGACCGTATTCATTTCTATACAGGGGTGCAATACCGTCATTTATTGGTGATAAAAGGGGGCAATAAGCAGTTGGATTGTACGCCTCCTCACGATGTTCCATTGAAACCTTTCCGTCCGCTGATGGTGAAAGCCGGGGTGCCGGAAGCGCAGGAAACGGCCGAACTGATAAATGCCCTTATCCTGAAGTCGCAAGAATTACTGGCTGAACATCCCATTAACAAGAAGCGTATAGCCGAAGGTAAAGATCCTGCCAACAGCATCTGGCCGTGGAGTCCCGGTTATCGTCCGCAGATGGAGCCATTGGCAGAGAAGTATCCGGTTATCAGGAAAGGTGCGGTCATTTCGGCTGTCGATTTGATTAACGGAATCGGATATTATGCCGGATTGCGTCGCATCACCGTGCAAGGGGCAACAGGACTTTATGATACAAATTATGAAAACAAGGTTGCTGCTGCATTGGAAGCACTTCGGACGGATGACTTTGTCTATCTGCATATCGAAGCCAGTGACGAGGCAGGGCATGAGGGGGATTTTTAAGTTGAAACAGTTCACTATTGAAAATCTGGATAAGCGGGTTGTAGGGCCTGTTTATGAGGCAGTGAAAGATTGGGACGAGCCTGTGGCTATTGCCGTGCTTCCCGACCACCCCACACCTTGCGAACTGCGTACACATACTGCTGAGCCGGTGCCTTTCCTCATTTACTATCCGGGCATAGAGCCGGACAATGTACAGACATTCGACGAGGTGGCTTGTGTGGAAGGCAGTTACGGAGTGATGAAAGGAGATGAGTTTATGAACGAGTTTATGACAGCCTCTGCGTTGCATAACGAATAAAAACCAATCTATATTATGAAATATTACAGTACCAATCATCAGTCCCCGGTTGCTTCATTAGAAGAAGCTGTAGTGAAGGGACTGGCTTCCGACAAAGGATTATTTATGCCCGAAGCTGTTAAAATGTTGCCGGAAGAGTTTTATGATAACATCGAGCACCTGTCTTTTCAGGAAATTGCTTATCGCGTGGCCGATGCTTTCTTCGGTGAGGATGTTCCTGCTGAAACACTGAAGCAGATCGTTTATGATACATTGAGTTTTGATGTTCCTGCCGTAAAGGTAAAGGATAATATTTACTCTTTGGAACTGTTTCATGGTCCTACCATTGGCATTTAAAGATGTAGGTGGACGTTTCATGGCCCGTTTGTTGGGCTACTTCATTAAAAAAGAAGGGCAGAAGCAGGTGAATGTACTGGTTGCGACTTCGGGGGATACCGGTAGTGCTGTAGCCAATGGCTTCCTCGGAGTGGAAGGTATCATGTGTATGTGCTTTATCCGAAAGGAAAAGTCAGCGAAATTCAGGAAAAGCAGTTCGCTACTCTGGGGCGGAATATCACGGCGTTGGAAGTAGACGGTACTTTTGATGACTGTCAGGCATTGGTAAGAATGCGTTTATGGATGCTGACTTGAATGCGCACATGAAGTTGACTTCTGCCAACTCTATCAATGTGGCTCGTTTCCTGCCACAGGCATTTTATTACTTCTATGCCTACGCACAGTTAAAGAAAGAAGGTAAAGCGGATCATCTGGTAGTATGCGTACCTAGCGGTAACTTTGGCAATATAACGGCCGGTCTGTTCGGCAAGCGCATGGGTTTGCCTGTGAAGCGTTTTATAGCGGCCAACAACCGCAATGACATATTCTATCAATACTTGCAGACCGGAAAGTATAATCCCCGTCCTTCCATCGCTACCATTGCCAATGCGATGGATGTGGGCGATCCCAGTAATTTTGCTCGTATACTGGCATTGTATGACAACAATCATGCTGCCATTGCAATGGAAATCTCGGGTGCGACCTATACAGATGAACAGATTCGTGAAGCAGTGAAGGAAGCCTATCGGGAAACAGGCTATTTGCTCGACCCTCACGGAGCTTGCGGTTATCGTGCCCTTTCGGAAAGTTTGCAACCGGGAGAGACCGGTGTTTTCCTTGAAACGGCTCATCCGGCTAAGTTCCTGGAAACAGTGGAGGACATCATTGGCAACAAAGTAGAGATTCCTGTCAAGTTGAAAGAGTTCATGAAGGGAGTCAAGCAGAGCATTCCGATGAATAAGGATTTTGAAAGTTTTAAGGCTATTTGATGAAAGAATAGCTCTTTCATGGTCTATCAAATCGTCGACTGTAGGGGCAGGGTTTGCCTGCCCGAACCGACGGTCACGACCTTGGAAGTAATGCACAAAACAAGCTGTTCCCTGGCGAGCGAATCTGGCTACTACCGGCAAAACGACAGCATTGTCAACGTTTAGACACAATCCTATTTACACAAGGCACGGGGCCCGGACCGGATATCAGTCGGCGGGAGCATCCTTGTCGGGAGAAAGCATTCCGGTCAATTCCTCTTGCAAGGAAGATTGCCGGATGGTATTCTTTTTCTCTTTGAGCAAAGCGTGAGATACTTTTCCTTCTGTTCATCAGATAAAAGCAAAGCTTTCATATATCTTCCTTTCTATAGGGCTAACGGTTTTTTATCGGTTGTCCAAGGCTTTTTATTTGCTGGATTATTACGTCCCACTACGGCAGGATATACGTCCCATTGCAGTAGGACGTACGTTCCACTACAGCAGGACGTACGTTCCACTGTAGCAGGACGTAGTAACAGACGGTAAGTAAGTCCTTAGCCTTCAGTATGAAAAGGCTTAATCTTCCTATTCCTGTGACTAAGTCTGTCTAAGCAGGGTGAATTTTTTAAATGAGTTGTGCCAGCACTTCTTCAAAGGAAGAATATGTATGCGTTTCTTCTTTTTGCGTGAGTATCAACCGGTGGTCGGAGAGTGCTTGCAGATAAGGTAGGAACCGGTTCGTCCTTGGTTTGCCGGCAGGCAAGTATAGCCGTGTCGGTTTAAGGCGTTGATGGTCCAGTGCAGCAACGTATCGTTTTCGGCTTCCACCCTGATTTCTTTTTTTCCGGTTACAGTAGGATAGTAGATGCCATGATCATAATCGAACCGGATATTACTGTGTGAGAACAGCGTGTCCATCCGATGGTTCAGAATCATATCTTCCGTCACTCCGCATTGCAGTCCTGTTTCTTTGGACAGCAGCCAAAGCTTGTCCGACAGTACCAGGGCTTGTTCTATGTCATGGGTGGATAGCAGGATGGCCTTGTTTTGCTCCACCGCCAGCTGATGCAGCAAAGTCATGATTTCTATGCGGCTCACCACGTCTAGAAAAGCGGTCGGCTCATCCAAGATGATAAGCGGACATTCCTGAACCAATGCTTTGGCTATCATTACCTTTTGCCGTTCTCCGTCCGAAAGTTCGGCGGTGTAGCTTTCGGCTTTGTGGGCAATGCCTACGGCATCCAATGCCTCTTTGATAATGAGATGGTCTTTGGGATGGAGCCGTCCGAAGAAGCCTGTATGCGGCTGGCGTCCCAAAGCTACCAGTTCATACACGGTCAGCCCTCCGGCTTGTGTCTTGTCTGTCAGGACCACACCGATGGTGCGCGAACGTTCCTTTTCCGAATACTGCTGCAAAGGCTTGCCCAGCAATTGCAAATCTCCTGCCAGGGAAGGTTGCGAAGCGGACAGGGTGCGGAGCAAAGTCGACTTTCCGGCCCCGTTTGCTCCAAGCAGACTGGTCAGTTCTCCCGGATAGAGTCCGAAAGAAAGGTGTTCGTGCACTTTCTTTTCTCCTTTGTGGGTACGATAACCTATGCACAGGTCTGTGGCGGTGATGACAGCTTGCTTTTCCATCAGTTGAAGTACTGGATTTTACGTTGGTTCACAATGACATAAATAATAATGGGCGCACCAATGACCGGAGTGACGGCATTCAGCGGAATGATACCTGCTTCGCCCGGCAGAATGCAGATGAAGTTGCAGAGCAGGGCAATGGCTCCTCCCGTCAGCATGGTGACAGGTAGCAGAGAATTATGGTTGGAGGTTCCCAGCATGAGGCGGGCAATGTGCGGCACGGCCAGTCCGATAAAGGAAATCGGGCCGCAGAAAGCGGTGGTCGTCGCTGTCAGTAATCCGGTGGCAACAAGCAGCAGGTTACGTGTACGGCGGATGTTGATTCCCAGGTTTTCGGCATAGCGTGTTCCCAGCAGCAGGGCATTCAGAGGCTTTATCAGCAGTATGGTAATCAGCAGTCCCGCCGCTGTGACCAAGGAGAAAAAGGGAAGCTGCTGCAAAGATACTCCTCCGAAGTTTCCCATTCCCCAAATCATGTAGGAATGCACCCCTTCTGCCGTGGAGAAAAAGTTGAGCAGGGAGATGGCAGATGAAGTGATATACCCTATCATGATACCTATAATGAGCAGCATGATGCTGTTTTTTATCAAGGTGGAGAAGAACAGGATGATTCCCATCACCAGCATGGAGCCTATGAATGCTCCGATAATGACGGACAGGAATCCGGATAAAGTGAATACTCCGGCAGTAATCGTACCTGCGCCTGCCAGCATGACCAAGGCAACTCCCAAACTGGCTCCCGAACTGATTCCCAGTATGGAAGGGTCGGCCAAAGGATTATTGAATGTGGTTTGCAACATCAGTCCCGATGCTGCGAGTGCCATTCCGCAAAGGAGGGCGGTAATGGCTTGCGGCAGACGGGATTCCCAGACTATGAAACTCCAACTTGCCTTTTCTACTTCATTGCCTGTAAGGATATGCCACACCGCCTCGGCAGGGATGTTTACCGAGCCGAACAACAGGTTGGCTCCTGTCAATGCAAGGATGAGGAGGAGCAGTATGATACCGTATTTTGTTCCTTTGTTATTCATTGATACTGTTTGGGGTTACGCCCACTGTAGGGAGTGTGTCAAAACTAACCCGGCCTATCCCATCGTCAGCTGTAGGGGCAGCATTATCCACGTTTTGACATAACCCTACGGTGATTTACTCCGCTAATTTAGTGAAATATTTTAATTCATACCCTTCTAAAAGCGTAGGATGGAATATTTTTATCAAATCTTTCAGTAATCGGTCGGGATGGAAAGGGGAATCTTCGTAAAAGTCTACCTTCCCTGTGTTGCATCCATAAATGTTGCGTTCCTTGAATGCACGGAAACCGGTGTATGGAGCATAGTCCTGCTCCAATTCCTTATAAGTCTTGTCAATGGCCTGATTATATTTGATGAGCCAGAAGTCTGCATTCTGACCTTTGTCAAACACGGTTTCGAAGGCTAGGGGAACAGAACCGCTATGCTCGTCATCGGCAAACACATAATTGGCTCCGGCATCCGCATAGATGCGTGCAGAGGTGCTTTTACCTCCCGGAACATACCAAGCCGAACCATTTTTCAGTTCGCTGATAACGCTCGGCGCGTATGAAAGGGGAGCAACCAATGCTTTCAGCTCATTATAGTTTTTTTCCACCTCGGCAAACAAGCTGTCCGCTTTTTGTGCCTCACCGAATAGAAGGCCGTAGAAACGCATCCATTCGGCACGTCCCAATGCCGAAGTTTCCATGTAGTCCGCACATTCGATAATGGGGATGTTGAGTTTCTCCACCCGTCCGTATCCGCCACTGTTCTCGAAAGGGGAGAGCATAATGGCATCGGGGTGCAGGTCGATTATCTTTTCTATATCCGGGTTCATGCCATTCCCTACATCGGTGATGCTTCCTGTGCGGCAGCCATCCTGCACTTCTTGCAGTTTGATATACTTCAAATCGCAGACTCCTCCAATACTCTTCAAAGCACCAATCTGGTTGAGCAATCCGCAATGTACGGATGAGTAAACAACGGCCTTGCTCAATGGCGTGCGGACAAGTGTCCCTTCCGGCAAGTCGGCAGGCAGGGACTTTTCTTTGTCAACCAAGACGTAGGTATGCAGTATCCGGGTCGTATCCCAAGGATTGCGCAGACGGGCAATGGTATAGTCTTCGGTTGCAGACAGATTGAGGTTTTCTGCATAACGCAAAGGGATTGCTTCTTCTGCTTCTATTACAGAAGCAGTCTTGCTTCTTCCGCCGCAGGCGGAAAGAAGGGCAAGCAAGAAGGTGAATAGGATTACTTGTTTCATGTTATTTTTTATAATATCCGCCGGTTTTATGGGAACCTTTGTATTCTATTAATTCTTTATCTTTCAGTGATCGTAAATAACGCTCTGTCGTAGCAGCTCCTTTTTGGATATATTCTGCAATTTCATATCCTTTTGCACCGGGTCTCTTTTCCAAGAAGGTGAGGATAAGGCTCTCAAGTTCGTTTATTCCCTCATTTATTCCCTCATCTTCGTTTACTCCCTCATCAGCGATTCTGTCTATTATTGAAATGAACTGCATTCCTGCCGGCTCATTAATGAATTTTATATTCGGCTCTTCTATTCTACCCCGTGCATTGGACATAGCTACCATTTCGGCGGCAATACTGTCTTGGTTGGGAAAGCATTCCTTGAATTGTACCGTACTGGTTTCTCCACATTTTATAATGAGCTGTAATTCTTTGCTGTTCATTTTTCTAGGTCTGTTTGTGAATCCTGTACAAATGTACGGTAAAAAAGTGAGGGAAGCTTTATGAGATTATTTAATTTATGAGGGAATTGCAGAACTTTGCTTCCTTCCTCCGTGATAGGTGGAAGGAAACAAAGCTAAAATGAATGCATGAATAAAGAGATAATTTATTTCATTCTTTATATTAATTGAAGAACACAGCTGCTTTGGGATTTTGTCCCCCACAGTCGAACTTCTCAATAAATGTACCATCTTTCTTAAAACGGTATATATTTCCATTGCTAGTGCTATAAAAAGTGGTTGCAATGTAAATATCTCCATTATTGGGATTCACTCTCATCATATAAATACTAGTACTCTCTAACTCTGATGGAGCATCTTTTAAGAATGAATTTGTATTCATTGTTCCGGTTTTGATGTTGTATGAACTGAAAGTGTTTACTGTTGTAGTTGTTTCCGGAAAGTTGGAATAGTCTGTTCTTGAATCTACCAAATACAAAATATCATCACCGGCAGCCATATCTGTTGCATAACCCAGTTTGCTTACTTTGTTATTGTTGGCGGGATCGATCAATTGTAGAACATGACTTTCATCACTGTAATCCATTGAAATAAGGAACACTTTATCATCTTCTTCTACTAGTTGATCGGGATTTTGAGTAACAGTTAGTGTTTCTTTTAAACTGAACGAATCTAAATCAATAATAAACACATCGGTTAGATAAATGTATTTGGTATCTACTATTTTGTATGAGTTGGCTACGTAAAGTTTATTATTACAGATGGTTACTCCTTCCAGATTATTTCCCAAGCCTGTTATTTTCTTCTCTACTTCCAATGTGTTGGCATTAATTTTAGCAATTACTCCTCCATAAAATGATGCATAGATATAACCATTTTCGGCAGCCATATAACGGATACCGGCAGCCAAATCCTTGTCATCGGTAAAAAGTCATGCGGCTTTGTTCCACACAGGCTGCATTCAGTTTAGCTATATAGTTTGAACCATAGATGCTGACATAAATATTATCCTGATACTTTATCATATCCTGTCCGGTATCTCTCTAATCTAGCTGTATTCTGTTTATAGAAAATATCACTAATTATATCTGCATCCTTGTTAGGTGCATAAAACTCGATTCCGGCGTTGTTTTGTCCGGATGTTCCTTCATTTAGGATATAAACTCTAGCCGTTTGGGGAAGAGTAACTTTTTGAACCATCGTCATTTAACGAGTTGTCATCATCATCGCTACAAGAGGTCAGCGATATACTTAAAACTAGCATACATAGCATGCTGAATAATAGGCTTCTTACTTTCATAATGTTATTAATTTACTATTTGTTATTTAAAATTTAAATGTTCCGATGATACGCCAAGAACGTCCTGGCATGGGATAATATTTAATCACATCATATTGCTCGTTCGTCAAATTTGCCACTTCTGCCTGTAGCTGGAGTTTATAGTGTTTGAATGAAAACTCGCGTGAAAGGCTTGCCGTATGCTCCATATATCCGTCAATTTTATTTTCCGGTATGTTTTGCGACAGACAATAGCGTTTACTGACTCCTACAATAGAGTAACCCACATTTACCCAAGGTGTTTCTATAATGGCAGATACATTCCCACTATGTTCCGGAGTGTAAGGCAATTGGTCTTTGTAACTTTTGGAGTCCGGATCTGTCAAGTCAATTGCTTGCTGCCATGTGTAGCTTCCTGACATTATCAGCTTTATATCTTTACTGATGGAAGTGGCAGTCGCTAATGTGATATCCATTCCGGTGGCATGCACTTTGCCATAGTTTGCCATACGCCATGCGTAGGTAGTGGGGAAAGCTACTATTTTATCTGTGACCTCATTATAATAGCCATCGGCGGTAATGGAAAAATAATCAAGGAATGAGAAAAGCGGTCTGCTCCAAGTTATTCCTATGTTATATTCATTCGCTTTCTCTGGGCGTAGATTCCGGTTACCTAATCTATAGTAATACAAATCGTTGAAAGTGGGTGTGCGGAATGTACTTTTATACATTAATCGTAGGTATAATGATTCATCTTTCCACGGTTGGAGGCTGACAGATACGCTGGGAGCGAGGCGGTTGAAATCTTTAGGCTTTTCTCCTTCTTCCACACTTTCGGTAATGAACGTATTGATTAATGTCCCTGTTGCGGTAATAAATCCTTGTTGATAACGGATGTTAAGAGCCGTCTGGGAGGTATATCTTGTAGGGAATGGACAATCCGGTAAATTACTTCTCAGCATATTGACGGATCCATCTTGAGCTAATGCGACGGATAGACTTGTCATGGGATGATATAATACGGTTGCCGAAAGATAATATTCGTCTTGTCGGTGTTTGGCATGGTAGACTCCGTTCGTATATTCGGCTCCCAAATCTTCATACTTATTCCATCCATGATTATACTTGGCTTGTGCTTGCACACTCCATTGGGGTGAGAAATGCTTTTTGTAACGTGCTTGTATAAAGGCATTTTCATCCCATAGTGTTTCATCAGCAATGGGATTATATAGAGTGACGGCTCCCGGAAGTCCTCGTTTGGAATAAAAAAATAGTAACCTTTGACATCCAGCTCGCTTTCATCTTTAAAGGAATGATATAAGTTGGCTTCTCCTTGCAGACTGTAAATATCTGAATTGTTACGTTTTTCTTTAGTCATATATTTTCCGTTTACCAATATGAAAGGATAATTACCGTCTGCGCGTAGAAACATACCGTCTACCGAAAGACGGGTGCGTTTATTGATCTTTTGCCACCAACGTACAGAGGGGCTTACATAACCAAAAGAACCTCCTTTTATTTGAGTCTGAAATGCATAATTCCTTTCATTTGTGAAATGAGGCTTTTCAATTTCAATATTGAGTACACCTGCTGAAGCATAAAGTCGTGCTGACTGCAACATGTCTTCATTTTGTCCGATTGCAAGTGAAAGCATAGATACATTGTCCAATGAGAAACGTCCAATATCAATTTGCCCTGCTTGGCAGTTGCTGACTGTAACTCCATCATAACTTACTGCTGTATGTGCAGCACCCATATTTCTGATAGATACAGTCTTTAAGCCACCTATGCCTCCATAATCTTTTACGTTGGCACCGGCAAATCTACGTACCGCATCTGCCATGTTTTGTATTCCTAACTGGGATATATCTTGTCGGGATAATGTTTGAACAGGAATAGTAGATGTTACTTTGGCAGGTGTTCGTCTTGCCGTAACCGTAACTTCGTCTATTTTATGCACTTTTCCGGTGATGGAATCTCCTTTCTCCTGTGCCTGTATTTCAAGCGGCAATAGGAGAAAGCTGCAAAGCAGACAAAGCCATAGCTTATAAGCCTGGTTATTTCCTTTCATTTAAAAAAAACATATTAATGAATAAATACCGCATTCTTACCGCTGCTCTTTCCTCGAAAGCGACGGTCGATGACTTTACGTTTTGCAGGTCTTCTGACTTACTCCTGTTTACTTGCCTTCCCACCTTATTATATATACAGGCAGTGGCGTGAGTGATAAGTAAACCTATCTTATAGGGGTAGATGGAGCTTACAGCAGCGGGACTGTTCAGGACTTGCACCTGATTCCCTTTTCATCCGCTTCCTCGCATCAGTCGGAGGTGTGCGGAACAAAACGTGACAAAGATAGTTTGTTTGGATGAATAAGAAAAGGAAAATGATGAAAATTTACTTTCTCTTATGAATTAATCCGTTGCAGGTTTATTTCTCTCCCAGCAAGAGCAGTCGGGTGTAGCGGTGCTTTTTCAGCAGCAAAACTACTTGATAACAAAGAATCAGTTCTATTGTCGCCACCACGGGACCTACAATAAAGCTTCCGGCGGTGCCGACGTAGAAGCCCAGTCCGTGCAGCGTGCACTCCAACAGGAAGGTTTGTGTCCAGTAGATTCCCAAAGTGCATTTTCCCAAGTTGTTTAATGTAGGGGTGAGGCGCCCGTGTTCTATCTTACCATACACCCACGGCGCTGATAAAAAGAAGACCATGCTACCCACTATGCCGATAACCATGCGGTAGACGGTGATATTTAAGTTCGTCCAGTCCACGGTGCCGTTGGTCCAGTCCACCACTTGGATGGGGACCGTATACACGGTGAGCCTGCCTGACCAGAAAGGAAGCAGGGCGGCAAAGGCGACGAGGCTTGCAATCAGTAGCCGGCAACGATGCCGGTCAATCACCTCTTGTTCTTTCTGACAGAAGTAGCCGAGCCAGAACATGGGCAACATGAAGTTGATATTATCCACATTGCCGATGGGCAGGATGGTGAAGAGGACAATGGAAACCAAGGCTGCCGCCCAAAAACTACGCAAGGATTTGAGGGCGATGTATCCGATGAGGTAGCAGAAGAAGACGCACTTCAGGAACCATACCGCATTGAAGAACCCGAACCAACTGAAGTCCATCAGCTCGGGACAAGGATTGTATCCGGTGAGCGTGACAAACGCATACATGATGGCGAAAGCGGAAAGGGAGGGGATGACCAGTTGGACAAACTTTTTCTTCACCAGCTCACCGAAAGATAGGTTGAGCGAGGAGCCGAAGAAGTACCCGCACAGCAGCATGAACAAGGGCATGTGATAGGTGTAAATGAAACTCCAAATGGGATTGTCCCAAAAATCATTTCCGGTGGTTTGTTCCACGGAGTGCCCCAGTAATACACTGGCGATGGCGAAGAATTTCAAGAAATCCAAATAGGGTATGCGAGTCTTTCGGGGTGTAATCATAGTTTTATCGAGTTCTTTTGCGGTTGCAATATTCGCAATAAAATGGGATATATACAAATTTTGGTCAGTCTAATAATAAGTCCTTGTTCGGGATATTAAAATATCTTCGTTGTTTTAATCCGGCTGAAACGCTAAGAATACTTGTCGTGACAGGTTGTCCGAGCAGATTTTACTTTCTGTTTATGCCGAAGATAAAATCAGATTTATTTGAATATAATTAAAGTAGTGCTAAATAATATTCAAAGAATGATTTGTTTTATTCAATACAATCACTATATTTGTTAAATGGATAATCTTAAAATACGTAATAGATGAAACACTTGAATTTTATTTTAGTCGGTTTATTTTTCCTGTGCGGTCTTTGTTGTCGGGCACAGGTACTTCCTTTGGAAGAAAATGTGGTGCTGAATACCAAGGAAGGACAAATCAAAGGAAAACTGCTTTTGCCCGGTGGGGTGAAAACCTGTCCGGTGGTGCTTATTATAGCCGGCTCCGGACCTACGGATATGGATGGTAATTCAGCCATTGGCAATTTGAGGAATAATTCGTTGAAGTTTCTGGCGGAAGGCTTGGCGGCAAACGGCATCGCTTCCTTGCGCTTTGACAAGCGGGGGATAGGAACCAGTGCATCGGCCGGTAAGGAGGAAGCGAAACTTCGTTTTGAAGATTATGTGAATGATGTGACGGGCTGGATTGATTACCTGGCGAAAGAGAAACGTTTTACGACAATCACGGTGGCAGGACATAGCGAAGGGGCGCTGATTGGAATGCTGGCCTGTCAGAACCGGCCGAAGGTGAAAGGCTATATCTCGATTGCCGGTGCGGGTCGTCCTGCCTACGAGATTATAGAGGCGCAAGTGGCTGCTCAACAGAATCCGGAAGCAGTGCGGAAGGAGGTGGCATCCATTAACGGGTCCTTGAAAAACGGCAAGGAAGTGAGTGACGTGCCGGCTTATCTGCAATCATTGTATCGGGCTTCTGTCCAACCTTACATGATTTCCTGGTTCAAGTATAATCCCCGGACGGTGATTGCTTCCGTCAAAGTGCCGGTCCTCATTGTTCAGGGTAAAAATGATATTCAGGTTTCGGTGGAGGATGCCGAACTTCTGAAAAAGGGTTGCCCGGCTGCCGAACTGCTTTTGATTGATAAGATGAACCATGTGCTGAAAGATTGTGAATCAAAGACCGTACAGCAGCAGATGCTTACTTACGGGAATCCTTCTCTGCCGGTGAACAGTACTTTGATAGCTTCTGTCAGTACATTTGTGAAAAAACTGAAATGATATGGGAGAAATAAAGAAACGTTTGCCGTTGCAATGCCCTGCGTGTGATGCACCGTTGAGGGTGGGCAGGCTTTTCTGCAAAGAGTGCCGCACGGAGGTGTGCGGGGATTTTGAACTGCCTGTGCTGGCACGGCTTTCGGATAAAGAGCAGCAGTTTATTCTTGCTTTTGTCAAATCGAGCGGAAGCTTGAAGGACATGGCGAAAAGTATGGGTGTCAGTTATCCTACGGTGAGAAATATCTTGGACGATTTAATTGATAAACTTTCTAAAATGAATGAGTAATGGGAAATAAGATGATAGACAAAGCGGTGAATCCGTTTATACAGATTGCCGGTGCGCGGGCATTGGCATGGGGAGCGTTGGGATTGCTGGTTTCTACTGTGATATGTTATTATGCCGGCTATCATTATCATGGGTTGCTTCATTTCGGTCCGGCGCCCAATCCTGCGTGGTGGTGCTATGCAGCAGAGCATCTGATTGTGTGGCTGATACCTGCTTTGTTGTTTTATTTGGGCGGCAAGGTATTCTCGCACTCCCGCATTCGGGCAATCGATGTGTTGGGAACCGTATTGTTTGCAGAGCTGCCTTTGCTCGGCATGACTTTAATCTATCTGACGCCTCCCATGCAGATGATGGCAAACATGGATATGAGTATGTCTCCTCAGGAACTATTGGCACAGCCTTTTATCTTGCCGGCTGTGATTCTGTCGTTGTTGGGCATTCCGTTTCTGTTGGCTCACCCTTGTGTGGTTGTTCAATGCTCTGAAAGTGTCGTGCAACCTGAAGGGGTGGCATTTGTGGGCAGTGGTCCTTGTCGGCATCTTGGGCGGTGACGTGTTGTGCCGCATGTTGATAAGCCATCTTTACGGATGAAATAAAAAAGAGGATGCCAAAAGTCTTGTTGAAGCTTTGACATCCTCTTCTATGTTATACTGATGCGTTATTTAATCTTTTCTCGAATCTTGCTAAGATAGGCACGCATCCCCGCAGCATCTTTCTTGTTGATGATATCCAACAGCTCATTTAATTCTGTACGGATACCTTCTACCTGTGCAGGGGTGCGGGGATTGAATAAAATTTCCTGCAACAGGTAGTCGTCTTCGTTCAATACTCCTTTGGCTATCTTCATGTGGCGTTTGAAAGTAGTACCCGGAGCGTCCTGATGCTTCATCACTGCCGCAAAAACGAAAGTGGAGACAAAAGGGATGGATAGCGAATAGGCCACTGTCTCATCGTGCTCTTCAAAGGTATATTCAAAGATGTTCAGACCAAGGTTTTGGTATAAGTCCTTGAAGAAGATTTTCCCCAAGTGGTCGCCTTCGCTGATGATGATGGCATTTTCGGTGCTCAGTTTGTTTAGGTTGGCAAAAGTGGGACCGAACATGGGGTGAGTAGACACATAACGGAATCCGCATTGGTCATAAAACTCTTTCAGTCCGGTCTTTACCGAGGCAATATCGCTGATGATGCAATCCTTGGGGAGAGCGGGCAATACTTGGTGAAAAGCATCCAGCGTATATTTCACGGTTGCCGCATTGATAACTAGTTCGGGCTTGAATTCTTCAATCTCTTCGAGTGTGGTATATCGGTAGGTATTGTAAACAAAACGAAGGCGTTTCGGGTCTACATCAAATACAGCGGTTTCGTGCTGGAAGCTCAATACATCGGTAAAGAAGGAGCCCATTTTACCGGCTCCTAAAATTAATATTCTCATCGGTTTACTTATTAATGATTTCCATTTGTTGCCTTACGCTTTCTTCGTGGATGGCTTCGAATACTTTTTTAATGAAATCTGAGTCCATGCCGCACAGTGAGCCTTGTGCACCGCGCTTGTCTAGAATTTCATTGTAACGGCCTGTCTGCAGAATGGTCATATCATGTTCTTTCTTGAATGTACCGATTTCACGGCAGACACGCATACGTTTTGCCAATACTTCGATAATCTCATTGTCGCAATCATCGATTTGGTTACGCAGTTCACCCAGGTTTTCAGTTGTTTGGGTTTCTTTGCGGATGACCAGCAGATTTAGGATGTAGTCCAGCACATCGGGAGTGACTTGTTGGGCGGCATCGCTCCATGCACAGTCGGGATTGCAGTGTGATTCTACGATTAAACCGTCAAAACCTAAATCCATCGCCTGCTGGCAGAGGGGAGCTACCAACTCGCGCTTGCCACCGATATGGCTGGGATCACAGAAAATAGGCAGTTCGGGAATGCGGCGGCGCAATTCGATAGGGATATGCCATTGGGGTAGGTTACGGTAAATCTTTTTATCATAAGAAGAGAATCCGCGATGGATAGCACACAGTTGCTTCAAACCTGCATTATTGATGCGCTCGAAAGCTCCAATCCACAATTCAAGGTCAGGGTTGACAGGGTTTTTAATCAATATAGGAATGTCCACACCTTTCAGTGCGTCAGCGATTTCCTGCACGGCAAACGGGTTGGCAGTGGTGCGTGCGCCAATCCAAAGCACATCAATACCTGCCTTTAAACATTCATAAACGTGTTTGGCAGTAGCCACTTCGGTGGCAACATACATACCGGTTTCCTGTTTCACACGTTTCAGCCATGCCAGGCCATCTACACCGATGCCTTCGAAACCTCCCGGTTTGGTACGCGGTTTCCAAATGCCGGCACGGAAAATCTTGATGCCTTTATTGGCCAGCATAGTGGCGGTATCCATTACTTGTTCTTCGGTTTCGGCACTACATGGGCCGGTGATAATCATCGGGCGTTTTTTTTCAATTCCCGGAAGTTCGATGGGTTTTAAATCTAATTCCATAATCTGATATTTTGTTTTGTTACATTATCTTTTTAATTCTTTCCAGTGCTTCTGCCAGCTTTTCTTCTTTGGCACAGAGGGAAATACGTATATAGCGTTTGCCGTTGCTGCCGAAGATAAAGCCCGGAGTAATGAACACACGTGCTTCGTGCAACACTTTTTCGGTCAGCTCTTCCACGTCATTGTAAGATTCGGGAATGCGTCCCCAAAGGAACATACCTACCTGATTGGGATCAAAGCTACAACCGAGTACTTTCATAATCTCTTCTGCCAGTTGGCGGCGACGGCTATATACATTGACGTTCGCTTCTTCGTGCCATTCCACACTGTTGTTGTAAGCTTGTGCGGCGGCCAGTTGCATGGGGCGGAAAGTTCCTGAGTCAATATTACTCTTTATTTTCAATATCCATTGTACAAACTGCGCATTGGTGGCGAGCATTCCCACACGCCAGCCGGGCATGTTGTGGCTCTTGCTCATAGAGTTGAACTCGATGCAGCATTCTTTGGCTCCGGGCACATTAAGAATACTTAGTGGTTTCTTGTTCAGGATAAAGCTGTATGGGTTGTCGTTTACAATCACAATATTATGGCGGCGTGCAAAGTTTACCAGCTTTTCATACAGTTCCATCGTGGCGTTCGCTCCGGTCGGCATATTGGGATAGTTGGTCCACATAATCTTGACGCGGCTCAAGTCCATCTTCTCCAGTTCATCAAAATCGGGTTGCCAATGATTGTCTTCGCACAGGTTGTAGTTCACAATCTCACTGCCCAATATTTTATTTAAAGAGGTGTAGGTAGGATACCCCGGATTGGGAACCAATACCTGATCACCCGGATTGACCAATGCCAGCGTCACATGCAGGATACCTTCTTTGGAACCGATGAGCGGCTGGATTTCGGTTGCCGGATCAAGATCGACGTGATACCATCGTTTATACCAGTCGGCCATGGCTTTGCGTAATTCAGGAATGCCGACAGTAGGTTGGTATCCGTGCGCATCAGGACGCTTTGCCTGTTCGCACAACACATTGACGGTTTCTTCCGAAGGAGGCATGTCAGGGCTTCCGATACCCAAACTGATTACATTTTTACCTTCGGCATTCATTTGTGCCACTTCTTTCAGTTTACGGCTGAAGTAGTATTCGCTAACATTCGCCAGACGGTCTGCCGGCTGAATATTATATGGTTGATGTTCCTTCTGCATATTCTCCTAATATTTTAAGTTCTTTTGTCAATGGTGAAACGGCGTCGATAGACTGCTTGTATCTTAAATAATCATTGAAAATTACGTCTACATAGAACAGATATTCCCATTCGCGGCCTATAATCGGTAATGATTGAATCTTGGTCAGATTTATTTTATAGAAAGAAAAAATAGAGAGCACTTGCGACAGGCTTCCTTCGTTGTGGGGGAGGGAGAAGACGATGTTGGCCTTGTTTACTTTCGAACGTTCACGTAAGTCATCGGCTTTCCATGGGTCGGCCACTACAAGGAAACGCGTGAAGTTGTGTTTGTTTGTTTCGATGCCTTCTTCCAATACTTTCATTCCGTACAAATCGGCGGCGTATCTGGAGCAGATAGCGGCGTGTCCTTTCAGATTTTCCCGTTTGATGGCTTCCGCACTTCCTGCCGTATCTTCCGTTTCTACTATTTTCAGTTTGGGATGTTGTATCAGGAATTCACGGCATTGTGCCAAGGCAACGGGGTGGGAGTTGACTTCTGTCAGTGTTTCCCAATTGTCGTCCGGCAAGCACATGAAGCTGTGCTTGATGCGTAGTTTGTGTTCTCCGATAATGGTCATTCCACTTTCGCGCAGCAACTCATAGTTATGCAACAAGCTTCCTGCAATGGTGTTCTCGATAGCGAGCATACCAATTACATTGCTATCCTGCTTTATGTTCGCAAAGACTTCTTCGAACGTGGAACAGCAGATTAGTTCGATCTCTTCTCCGGGGAAGAACTTGTGGGCGGCAATGTCGTGATATGAGCCCGGTACACCTTGTATTGCTATCTTTTTCATTCGTATATGTATTATAAAAAATCCCGCTTCTGCCGGAAGCGGGATTTCGTTGTTATTATCGCATTGTTTTAATCATTGTTTAACGTACACATACAAACTCCCGCTTCACTTTGTTGCTAAAGTAAAAGTAATAAAAGAAGAAAAAGTATGTATTGTATAATGCTTTCATTTTGTTCTTATTGTTATTGAATACGCTGCAAAAGTAATACTTTTCTAGCAAAAACAAATAAATAAGAAGTTTTTTTTTCCAAAAATATTTTTTCTTTGTCTCAATAACTTGTATTCTGGAATAAATAAAAGTATATTTGTGAATAGACAGGTCTGCATTGTCGGCTATCATTATTCATTAAATAAAGGAGGGTGTATGGGAACTCTGGGATGCATCAATGACATGATGCGGCGTGATAAGGAAAACAGGGGAGCTTCGCCGGGCGAGTCGCGAACGGCTGAATGAGACAAGGAATCGTCTGCTTGATGTGAAGGGCAAACGTTCGGAGTGTAATGTGTCTTATGAGCAACTGGAGCATATTGCCCATGAAACCCGGGAATGGGAAGAAAAAGGAGCGCAACAGTTTTCTTAAAGGTAAATTGGTTTTCATCACTTTGCTTGCAGGTATTGTTTTATTGATAGGGACAGTTCTTGCCCTATTCTGCAAATGAACCATGTCCGGTTATGGAGGAATATTCTTTTCTCCCGGTCACTTTACATGGTTTTCTGAACTGAATCATTTTTTTCTCTGCTTTCCATAATCCCCGGCATTTGCTGCAAAGCCCAATTGACCAGTCCTTCAAGGTGGGGTATCAGACTCAGTCCTCTTTCCGTCAGGCAGTATTCAACTCGTGGCGGAACTTCGGCATATACCTTTCGTTTTACCAAACCGTCAGATTCCAGTGTGCGTAAAGTGACGGTGAGCATTCGTTGTGATACATCGGCTATCGTTTTGTGAATATCACTGAACCGCATGGTTCCATTGGTATGTAGTGTGATAAGAACCAGCATGGACCATTTGTCACCAAGACGGCTGAGCACGTCTCGTATGGGGCAATTACCGTTAGGATGGAAGTTTTGCATTTTTTAATCTTTTGTATGTTCTTGTTGTTCAATAACGGTTACTTCTGTGTAACCAGCTTATGCTGAAGTGCGTTCTTGTTTTTTTATGAAAGAGGCACGTTACATTTGTGGCACAAAAGTAATAAACTTACTAAAGATAACTATTGTTCTACTAGATAAATTTATTGTTTTATTTAATGCATTAAGATTATGGCAAAGAAAGTAGCTGTTTTAGCGGTAAATCCGGTGAACGGATTCGGTTTGTTCCAGTATTTGGAAGCCTGTTTTTTGAAAATGGTATATCTTATAAGGTATATGCAGTGGCGGAAACAAAGCAAATTAAAACGAATTCGGGTGTTGAATTGGTGGCAGATGATATAATTGCGCATTTGGTAGGACACGAAGATGAATTTGATGCTGTGGTATTTTCATGCGGAGATGCAGTTCCTGTGTTTGCACAGAATGCAGATAAACCTTATAACATTGATTTGATGTCCGTACTGAAGGCTTTTGGTGAAAAAGGTAAAATATTGATAGGCCATTGTGCGGCAGGTATGTTGTTTGATTTTGCAGGAGTAACGGAAGGTAAGAAACTGGTAGTGCATCCGTTGGCAAAGCCGGCCATCACCAAGGGGCAGGCGACAGACGATAAATCTGTGGTTGATGGCAATCTTTTTACTGCACAAGATGAAAAGTTTGTATGGACAATGATGCCTGAAGTATTGAAGGTGCTTAAATAATGAAGTTGATGAACAAGGACGGAAAATCTTCCGTCCTTATATGGATTGTTGCGGACTTTTTCTATATATTTGAATTCGATTTTAAAAGATACAAATAATGAAATACGATTTTGATAAAGTAATAGACCGCAACGGTACTGCCGCCGTTAAGCTGGAAGAGGCGAAGGAAGTGTGGGGACGTGCGGATTTGATTCCTTTGTGGGTGGCAGATATGGATTTTGGTACAGCTCCTTTTATTGTGGATGCCATTCGTAAACGCTGTGAATGTGAAGTGTTGGGTTATACGGGGAAACCTGACAGTTACTATCGGGCAATCATTAATTGGGTGAAACAACGCTATGATTTGGATGTCACAAAAGAGATGATAAACTTTGTTCCCGGCATTGTTCCCGGCATCGGTATGGCAATGAACAGCTTCACCCGACCGGGAGATAAGGTGATGATTCAGCCGCCCGTCTACCATCCTTTTGCTTGGGTAACGACCCGCAATGAGCGTACATTGGTTACTAACCCCTGAAATGGGAGAATGGCATGTATCGAATGGATTTGGATGCCTTTCGCGAACAGGTAAAAAGGTTGTAAACTGTTTATTTTATGCAATCCTCATAATCCCGGGTGGCGTGGTGTGGACAGAAGACGAACTGCGCACAGTGGCAGAAATCTGTTACGAAGAAAAAGTGTTGGTGTTCTCTGACGAAATTCATGCAGACTTAACTCTTCCTCCTTACAAACACCGTCCTTTTTGCTACTATCAGTGAAAAGGCAAAGATGAATTCGGTGACATTTATGTCACCCAGTAAGGCGTTTAATATGCCGGGGCTGGCTGCTTCTCATGCCATAATCTTTAATGAGGACCTGCGTGCGCGATTCCGTAAATTTATGGATGCCGGTGAACTGGACATGGGGCATGTATTTGCTTTCCTTTCCGTGGAGGCGGCATATACACACGGAACGGAATGGCTTGACCAATGTTTGGCATATATACAAGGAAATATAGATTTTGTAGACGATTTTTTGAAAAACTCATGCACCTAAAATCAAGGCCATTCGTCCGGAGGCTTCTTATTTAGTTTGGCTTGATTGCCGTGAACTGGGATTAAACCAGGAAGCACTTAAACGATTTCTTTGTAGATAAAGCGCATTTGGCATTGAATGACGGGGAGATGTTTGGTAAGGAAGGTATTGGCTTTATGCGTTTAAATGTGGCAAGTCCGCGTTCTGTGATTGAGCAAGCGATGAAGCAATTGGCTGAGGCTTATCAAGCAATGTCTTTTTAGAAATTAAAAAGGGTGTGTCAAAACTAAACCGGTCTATCAAATCATCATCGGTAGGGGCAGGGTTTGCCTGCCCCTACCGATGACCACGACCTTGGGAGTAATACACAAAAGCAAACTGTTTTCGGGCGAGCGAACCTCGCCCTACTAACAAAATGACAGTATTATCAACGTTTAGACACAATCCCTTTTTTGAGTATAGAAAATTATTTCCTCGTATTATTATTTTAATGGAGGCATATTGGGTTCTTGTTGGCCAATATGGATTTTGATAGATGGGTGAGTTCTCAATGGAACCGCCGCCTGACGTGATATCCATATCTTGAATTCTGTATGGTTCTCCAGATAGTGAGCCATAGCCCAGCGATAGCCGTCTTTAGCCAGGTTGTTGTTATTTTTTTCATAAGGACGCAAGTATGGACTGATAGCCGGGTCAGAAACATTGGCTTTAGGATTATCCATACCATAAACCAGTTGCGAAGTACCGTCTTCATTATCGTACCAATGCTGCATGCTTCCCCATAATTTGAAACCTTCAATGTGATATGGAGTGGAAATCATCTGATCCATAGCTCTCCAACGCATCAGATCCATATAGCGTAAACCTTCTGCCATCAGTTCGCAGCGGCGTTCGCGACGGATGTTGTAGAGGGTCGGGTCTATCAGTTTGCCTGCCGAATAAGCTCCCCAGTCATTAAGTGCTTCTTTAGCCATGTCGGTGGCAGCGATGGTTTTATTATAGTCTGTATCTACATGAGAACGTTTTCTTATCTGTGTCCAATAGCTTTGGGCAATATTGTCTAAAGAACCATTCTTCTCATAACATGCTTCTATATAGTTTGAGCAGCGCTTCTGTGCCACGGAATATCAGTGCGCCGGTATAGCATAGCCCGTTACCTAAATATTTTTGGTCATAATTATTTCCTTTGCGGAGTGCATATCCGGTAGAATATCCTTTTTCTGCATTATTGTTAAGGATTACCGGGAATGGTTCGATAGGCACTGCCATATCACCTTCTGCCGATTCGAATAAAACATTTATTTGTCCCGGTTCTTTTAAAAAGATATGTAAACGTGAGTCGCGACCTTTACGGACATCGGATATAGTTTCATCTCCTTGATATCCGCTGCCTGCTGCATAGACAGGCAAGCCGTTTGCCATCAGGAATCCGTTTACCATGCCGCGTGTAACACCTATTCCATAGTTCCCGTGTTGGGCGGCTGTTGCGACACCGTGTGTCAATCCCAATGCTTTGCTGTATGGACGCCACAAGAGTACTTCGCTGTAGTCCGACATATCTTCATCTCCGAACATATCCATGTAGGGGTTGGCCGGTTCGGAGATGGCCTGTTGTATTGTTCCGGTGTTTTCAACCAGTTGGGTTGCGTCGGCCACTTCCTTGGCTGCGTTCATGGCTTCTGTCAGGAAGAAGTCGATTTCTTTATCGATATCTCCTGTCGGATATTGATAATTAGCATTATATTCTTTACTCTTTCCCGGCCATTCCGGTCCGTTGGGAACGAAAGGAGTATCTTTGAAGTATTTCAGCCAAGTACCTTCAAATAGAGCTACACGTGATTTCATCAGCAGTGCACACTCACGGTTGATTCGGGTTTTTTCTGTTCCCTTTCCCGAAGACATCATCTCGATGGCGGAATCCAAATCCGATAGAATGAAGCGTGCCACTTCGTTACGTGGTGAGCGTTTGCTGGCTTCTACCAACGGTTCCATTTGGTCGGGTAGGGTAGCCTTGACAATAGGGAAATCACCGTATGAACGGAGGCGTTTGAAATATTCGTATGCGCGCATGAAATACATTTCTCCGATGTATTGGCGTATTTTCTCTTCTGCTCCGGAAATGGTGCCGGCTTCAAACTCTGGCAATACTTTTTCAAAGAAATAGTTACAACTATAAATATTTCCAAAGCTATATGAGCCTCCCGAAGATTGAGAAGTTTTCCATTGTCCGGGAATGTATCGGTTGTTATAACCGAAACCCGCTTGATTGTCTGTGTGGTTGTCTTCTCCATAAAGTCCGTATCCGTAGGCATGTCCGGGAAGTATGTCTGTATAGAGTTTGTTGGCATAGGCTTCCAGCTGGGATTCATCTTTCAGATATTTTTCCGGTGAAACGGAAGACATCGGTTCTTGGTCCAAAAAATCGTTGCAGGAAGTCATGAAGCCCAAAACGGCGACTCCGGCTACATATTTGAATATATTACTATGTTTCATAATTATTGTTTTTTTTAATGATTATAAGGTTACGTTCAATCCCACAGAGAATGTCCTGCTTAACGGATATGCATTTCCATTGTATTCGTCTCCACCGCCGATTGTTTCAGGGTCGAATATCTTGGTTAGTGAGGTTCCGGTCCACAAGTTCTCACCTGATACGAATATGCGTAATTTAGATACGGCAAATTTCTTGGTGAGAGATACCGGCAGGGTATATCCGAATTGAAGGTTTTTCAGACGGATATAAGAGGCATCCTGCAAGTAACCGGATTGTGTCTGTTTGTTTTTGTCGGAACCAAAGATGGGGCGCGGATAGTAGGTGTCCAGATTGGTTGGCAAATCATTTGAAGGTTCGGCTCTGAAGTAATCGGCATGTTCTACAAAGCCGGTAGAATGCCACAATGAGGTGGCTCCCCAAAAGTATGCACTGCCTTGCCAGTAGTCGCGTTTCATTACTCCCTGGAAGAATGCACGGAAGTCGAAACCTTTCCAATCTGCATTCAGGTCAATACCGAATTGATAGCGAGGTTTGTTGTTGCCGAGTATTTTTTCTGTCGCCCATGTCATCATACTTATTGCCTCCGCCGTCTATTTTACCAGTCACCGTTTAAGTCTTTATACATGATGTCACCGGCTTCCCAGTTGGAACCAAGGGCGTTTTGTCCTCCATTGGGAAGAGAAGCCAGATGTTCTTCCATCTCTGCGTCAGATTTAGCTATACCGATAGTTTCATAACCGTAAATGTCTCCCAGCATTCTACCTTTTCTATATTTGTCCAATGTATTGGTAGGATTCGGGTAACGGGTGATTTCTGTTTGCGAATCTGATAGAACGAATTTGATTCCATAGCCCAGTCCGTTTCTCAGACGATCTTGCCAAGCTATTTCTAAATCGAAACCATAAGTTCTCAAGTCGGTATTGTTGGTCTTGGGTACGCTTAAGCCAAGGATGCTCGGAAGTTCGGGGGCAGGGCCTATCATGTCTAGTGTTTCGCGGGTATAATAATCGAACGAACCGGTCAGACGGTTATTGAAGGCACCGAAGTCAAGACCGATATTCCAATTGCGTATGCGTTCCCAGCCCATGGTAGAACTAATCAATCCGGGAACTGTAGCTGTATTGGGCTTGATACCGTTTTGTATCCAACCGCCGCCACCGGCAGAAACACCTAAGGTTTGGTAAGTGGGATACCATGATTTGGTATTCTGGTTACCTAATTCTCCATAAGAACCGCGTAATTTCAAGGTCCCTACATATTCGCTCAATGATTCCCAGAAGTTTTCGCGGGCAATGTTCCAACCGAGAGAGAATGAAGGAAACCAGTTCCAGCGTTGTTCGCGGCGGAAACGTGAGGTACCGTCATAACGGATATTGACTTCTGCCAGATATTTGCCTTTGTAGTCATAATTGATACGTCCGAAGAAACCGGCGGTAGACCAAGCTGCGCGCGAACCGTTTACGGAAGGAGTTACTACTTTTCCGGTATAATCCAGTCCGGTGGTAATATCAATTTCAGGTAATTCGGGTACGATAATACCTTTGCGGGTCGCACCGAATGTTTGTTGTTTCATTTCTTCGGCTTGAAAACCAATCATACCTTTAAAGTTATGTCCCGATTCAAGGCTGTGCGAATATTCCGTATAAGCATTGAAGTTCATATAGTTCTCTTTGGTTTGGTCTTCATGAGCTTCTGTGTCTTGATAATAGCCGATGGGGTATGGATTTCCTTGTACATCGTGATTATACAAAGTCTGTGTATCCCAGTGGTTGTTCACAGTATTGATTCTGTAGTTAAAGTCCACATGGGTAATCCAGTTCTTTATCGGTTCAAGAATAAGAGATATTTGCTGATATATATTGTCTGTTTGAATGTTGTGTTTTCCACCATCACGGAGGGGGAGTGCCGGAGAAGGAGAGTGGAACATGTATCCGTTGGGGTCATATACAGGCAGTGTGGGCCAGCCTTGGCGTGCCAAGTCGCGGAATAATGCATTGGTCAGATAGGCAGGACGATGAAAATCTTCGCGTGTAAAGCGGCTGGTATAATTCACTTTTGCCCAATCAGTCAGTTGTGCATTGATTTTTCCGGTACCGGTATAACGTTTGTAGGTATCTTGGTTGAATTCCATCAATCCTTTTTGATCCATGAAGTTACCGGATATATAATAATTGACTTTGTCATTACCACCACTGAAACTCAGGTTATGTTCTTGTGAGGATGTCCATTCGCGATATATCACATCATACCAGTCTGTATTTGCATTACCGCCGGCATATCCGTCGAGCCAGTATTTATTGTTGGCATCAGCTAGAACTCCGTCGGTAATTTTACCATCTTGATAATCTTTGATGCGTTGCAGGTGTTCTGCATTAAAATAAGCTCCTGCTCCCGAATTGATATTTGCATCGTTTAGAAAGTGGCAAATGTATATGAATCCATTTGCTTGGGAATTCTTACGGGCTGTCCCCAGCGGAAGTTATTATTATAGTTTATGGTCGTTTTTCCGCTCTTTCCACTTTTTTGGTGGTTACCAAAATTACACCAAAGGGTGCACGCGAACCATAGATAGAAGCGGCTGCGGCATCTTTCAGGATAGAGATATTTTCAATATCCTGTGGATTGATGGAGTTGATGTCTCCTTCCATGCCGTCAATCAACACTAGCGGACTTGCATCAGAACCATCGCCGATAGTTCCTGTACCGCGGATACTCATGCTCATCTTATTATCCAATGCACCGCTGGTAGTGGTGATTTGTAATCCCGGTACTACACCCTGCAGGGCTTGTACAGCATTTTGTACGGGGCGGGATGCGAGTGCTTCTGAGTCTACGGTACCTACGGAACCGGTCAGGTTGACTTTCTTTTGTGTACCAAAACCTACCACTACTACTTCATCCAAGGTCTTGGTGTCTTCTTGTAGCATGATTTTAAGGACGGATTGTCCGGTATACTTTACTTCTTTCGTAGTATATCCTACAAATGAAATCTGTAGGATACTTCCTTTTTTTACTCCTTCCAGGGTGAATCGTCCGTCAATGTCGGTGGTTGTTCCGTTTGTTGTTCCTTTAACAACAACCGTAGCTCCGATAACAGTTCCCAAGGCATCTTCTACAGTACCTGTAACTTTCCCGTTTTGTTGGGAAATACTTGTTCTAGGCTGATTAGGCATCTGTTCTGCCATACCGGTTACCGGAAAACTTAAGGCTCCGGCTAGCAGAATAAGCTTCATAGCTTGATTTTTCTTTAGCATAATATTAGTTTTTAATTAAGATTAAAAATATTCCTTTCTGAGAAGTTGTTTGATGGCAGCAAAGTTACAATGAATGAAATAAAGACGTAAAAGAAGTTAATGGTATGAATTGGAGAATTCGGTACTTGCATAAAAGATAATTATAAAAAACGGATATGATGGAATGTGCTCATTATGAGTGTGTAAGCTATACATTATTATATAAGGGCAGAAGGATGGAACGGTAACATTAAAGCTTTTCCTCCGCCGGACTAACGTTTTCTGATTGCCATGTTAGTACGTCCTGCCGCAATGGGATGTACGTCCTACTGTAGTGGAACGTACGTCCTGCTGCAATGGGAACATACGTCCTGCTACAGTGGGACGTACTGGTTGTTGGCAGATAAAGCCTTAGTGTGAAGTAAGAAAAAGCTTAGGAGTCCGTTCCGGATTGCCAAGCATGTCTGTTGCTGTCCATTTTCTACATGTTTTCTTTCCATTTATTCCGAATTTGTTAAAAAGTAAGTTTGGAATTTAGAGCCTTGTTTTCATTTGATTTGTGTATGTTTGCAAAAGATTCTTGAATTTGATATACTGAATGACATGAAATTGAAAACGATATTTGTACTAGGTCTGGTGGCGGGAATGATGAGTTGCAGCACTCCGGCAGATTATTGTCCCGTTACGGCATCAGGTAATGATTTGGTCTTTCCGGCTTTGGCACAAAGTTGGGATGAAGGCATTCCATTGGGAAACGCCACGGTAGGTGCGTTGGTATGGGAGAAAGATACCGTCTTGCGCTTTTCCTTGGACCGTACCGATTTGTGGGATTTGCGTCCGGCAGATAGTCTGTCGGGGAATAATTATCGCTTTGCATGGGTCAAGGAACATATCCGTAAAGGTGATTATCGGCCTGTGCAGAAGAAATTCGACGAACCCTATGACAGGATGCCTGCTCCTTCCAAAATACCGGGAGCGGCTTTGGAGTTTCCGTTGACGAAACTTGGAAAGCCTGTACAAGTACGTTTGTATCTGGATAATGCTTTGTGTGAAGCTACTTGGGCAAATGGTACTCAAATGCAAACATTTGTTCATGCTACAGAACCGGTGGGGTGGTTTGTTTTTAAAAATCTGACTACGGAGCTGGAGCCTGTGTTGGTGACTCCTCGATATAGGCAAGAGGGGAACAGTGCCGAAGCAAGTCCGGTTTCGGGACAGGATTTGCAACGACTGGGATATGAGCAGGGAAGTGTAATCCGTAAAGACAATGAATTGGTGTATCATCAGAAAGGATATGGAGATTTTTCTTACGATGTGGTAGTGAAATGGGAACGGCAGGGAAATACACTGTATGGAACGTGGAGCATCACGTCTTCCTTGAGCGGAGAACAGGCAGAAGAAGAGACGTCGACTGCTATGCTCCGTGGTCTGGCAAAGGACTATAAAGCGCATCTTGATTATTGGGAACATTATTGGGCACAGTCGTCTGTTTCTCTTCCGGACAGTATTTTGCAAAAACAATATTATAATGAGATGTATAAGTTCGGTTCGGCAACTCGTGAAAATTCTTATCCTATTTCTTTGCAGGCTGTATGGACTGCCGATAACGGTAAATTACCACCATGGAAGGGGGATTATCATCACGATCTGAATACACAACTCAGTTATTGGCCTGCGTATGCGGGCAATCGCTTGTCTGAGGGGTTGGGATATCTGAATACATTGTGGAATCAGCGTGACACTTACAAACGCTATACTCGCCAATATTTTGAAACAGAGGGTATGAATGTGCCCGGGGTTTGCACCCTGACGGGAGAACCTATGGGAGGATGGATTCAGTATGCCATGTCTCAAACGGCGGGAGCTTGGTTGGCACAGCATTTTTATTTGCACTGGAAATATTCTGCCGATAAGGAGTTCTTGAAAGAAAGAGCTTATCCTTTCTTGAAGGATGTAGCTGTATACATGGAGCAAAAATTCGATTGTCGACAGCAAAGGATTTCGTCGCTTGGAGTTCAGCTCAAGTCCCGAAATTTATGATAATTCATTGCAGGCATGGTTCAAGGATATGACAAATTATGATTTATCGCTGATGCATTTCCTGTTTGGTGCGGGGGCGGAGATGGCAAATGAACTGGGAATAAAGACCGAAGCAGCGCATTGGAATAAATTGAAAAGCCAATTGCCTGATTTTGATTTGGATAATGAGGGAAGCCTTACGTTTGCCAAAGGATTTCCTTATAATGCATCTCATCGTCATTTCTCTCATGCATTGGCCATTCATCCGCTGGGCATCATAGACTGGAGCGACGGCGAAAAGGCGCAACGAATCATTCGTGCCACTTTAAAGAAAATGAATGATTACGGACCGGATTATTGGACCGGATATACATATAGTTGGTTTGCCAATATGCAGGCGAGTGCATTCAACGGTGAAGAAGCAGCAAAAGCATTGAGAACTTTTGCCGAATGCTTCTGCTTGAAAAATACGTTCCATGCCAATGGTGACCAGTCTGCCAGCGGGAAATCGAAGTTCACATATCGCCCTTTTTACGCTTGAGGGAAACTTTGCTTTTGCTGCAGGCATACATGAAATGTTATTGCAGAGCCATACGGGAGTGATACGGGTCTTTCCGGCAGTTCCCGAAAGTTGGAAGAATGTATCTTTTAACAACCTGCGGGCCATGGGAGGTTTTCTTGTCTCGGCGGCTCTCAAGGATGGAAAGGTTGTCCGACTAGAAATTTACGCTGAAAAAGGGGGCCGTCTTGCAGTCTTCTCTCCTTTTGAGCATAAAGTGGTGGAATATGATACTCAGCCGGGCAGTCGGATAGACTTAGCAGTGGAATAAATGAAAAGAAATCGTTTTATATTTGTATTACAAAGAAATAAAGAAGATTATGGATGCATGTGCCGTACACTCTTCCCTTTGGGAGATATTGGAGCAGATAACCGAAAATTTAAAGAGTAAGCGGCTGGCGGATGTGTTTCGCTTTATCTCGTTTTATCCTTCGGAAACGTATGGTCCGCATAAGCATTTGCGCATTGAGATAAACTATGTGAAGAAAGGCTATTGTATTCTTCATTTGGATAATGAAAGCGTGACTTTCAAGGAAGGAGAGATAATGGTCATTACTTCAGACGTCAATCATTTGTTTGAGGCGGGCAGTGAAGGGACAACTTTAATGCAGCTGGAATTTTTGCCCGAAATATTTTCTAACTTTAACTTGAACTCCCGGGTGGGCAAAGATGCTTCGGTACCTACTTCCGTATTCTTGTTTTCTGAAGAGAACCGGCTGATTAAAATTGTGAATAATGTCCGTATCATGCGGGTAGTGCAGCGCATTGTGAATGAGCTGGAGACAAAAAGTGTGTATTATCAATACTTGGTCGTGATGTACTATGCAGAGTTGCTGGTGCTTATCTATCGCTATATGGATGAAGCTTATTTACCTATCTGTACCAATGACTCGTTGAGAAAAAGCCATTGCTTATATCCGGTTGAATTATCATTCGGATATCAATATAAATAAGGTGGCGGAAGAAGTAGGTATCAGTGAACGTTATCTCAGAAACCTGTTTTCACAGTATTTGAATCTTTCTCCGTTGGATTATCTGAATCAGATAAGAATCAATAAAGCGGTGGAACTTTTAAGAAACACGGAAATGTCCATAAAAGAAGTATGCTTTCAGTGTGGTTTTCAGTCACCGCAATACTTTTCACGCATCTTTAAACAACAGATGGGGGTATCTCCGCGCGATGTGGCAAAATAGTACTTCCGTTTTGTATATGTTTTTTGGTTATATTTTCGCCTTTTTACATAAGTGCAATAGTCCTGAAAAGTTCTTTCTTTTTTTTTTTTTTTTTTTTTTTTAAAGCAGACTACCTTTGCTGTTACTATAACAGAGTAAAAACAATCTTTTAATAGAACAAAAAAATGAAAGAATGGAACGATGACAAAGAGTTGGTTTCCTTGATAAAGGGAGAACTCTATACGGCAGTTGTCGGAGATATTATGGACAAGATGGGGTATACCCATCAATTCCTGCCGCCTCATATTCGTCCGCTTCGCGATGATATGTTTGTTGCGGGACGTGCCATGACTGTATTGGAGGCCGATGTATATGATAATCAGGGAACAAGCGGGACAAATCCGGTTCTGAAACGCTCTTTCGGTTTGATGCTCGAAGCATTGGATGACTTGAAAGAAGGTGAAATCTATATTTGTTCCGGCTCTTCTCCTTCTTATGCTTTATGGGGAGAGTTGATGAGTGCGCGTGCTATGCAGTGTAAAGCTGCCGGTGCGGTGGTGAATGGTTACTCTCGCGATACGAAAGGAATTCTGGCTTTAAATTTTCCTTGTTTTTCTTACGGTCCCTATGCACAGGATCAGGCTCCGCGCGGAAAGGTGATTGACTATCGTGTACCTATCGAAATTGAAGGCGTGTTGGTAAACGATGGTGATATGCTGGTGGGAGATATTGACGGTGTATGTGTGGTGCCGCGTCAAATAGAAGAAGAGGTGTTTACTCGTGCTTTGGAGAAAGCCCGTGGCGAACGGATGGTCCTGAAGAAGATACAGGAAGGGATGAAAGCCCGGGATGCATTTGATAAATTTGGTATTATGTAATTTATAAAGCAGGAAAAGATGAAAATAACAGATGTAAAAGTATGGTTGGTGCAAGGCATCAAGTACAATTGGACTTTATTGAAGATATATACGGACGAAGGTTATACAGGTGTAGGCGAGGCTACCAACTGGCCGGGAAGCCCCATCGTATACGAGGCGGCAAAACATATAGGCAGTCGCATTATCGGACTTGACCCGATGAAGACGGATTTTATCTGGACAAAACTTTATCGTGACTTAAAAACTGGGTAGGGACCCTATGGTGCCAGTATGTGTGCCATTAGTGGCATTGATATGGCATTGCTTGATTTGAAAGGAAAGGTATTGGGCGTGCCGTGTTATGAACTTTTGGGAGGAGCTTACCGTAAGGATATTCTTTTGTATGCCAATTACTGGTTTACGAAGGGGGCACAATGAAGCCGATTATGCAGAACAGGCACGTGCGGTGAAGGCTGCCGGATTTACGGGATTGAAGTTTGATCCGTTTGCACATACCAATTATTTCTATGGTGAAGATTTGGCATCCAATCTGACACTGACTCCTGCACAACAGGACTTGGCGTTCAATGTTTCAAAGGCTGTTCGTGAGGCAGTGGGGCCGGAGGTGGATATCATGATTGAAACTCATGCCATGCTTAATTACCGCATTGCCGTGAAGATGGCAGAGCGTTTGGCAACATTGGATATTGCCTGGTATGAGGAACCGGCAGGTCCGGAAAGTTCTCAAACATTGCGTGCCATGCGTGAACGTATACCTTCGGATGTTGCTATTTGTGTGGGTGAGCGTCATTATACTCGTTTTGGCATTCGCTCATTGCTCGAAAAACATGTATGTGATATCATCATGCCGGATATTACTCGGTGTGGAGGTCCGTCGGAGATGAAACGAATGGCTACTATGGCCGAGGCTTATCAGGTTTTGTTGGCTCCTCATAATCCCAATGGTCCTTTATCTACTCTTGCTTCATCGCATGTATGTGCTTCCGTTCCCAATTTCTTCCGTCAGGAGTTTATGTTCAATGATGTTCCCTGGAGAGATACTGTGATTGACCATCCCATTGCCGATATGGTTTATGACGGGCATTTACATTTGTCGGATCGCCCGGGGTTGGGAGTCGATTTGGTGGAAGAAGAGATGGAAAAGCATCCGGGTATTACAAGTAATCCTCCTGAGAACTTTTATATTTAATGCGTATGCCGTTTCAAATAGACTTAATAGGAAAAGTGGTCCTGATAACCGGAGTGTCCTCCGGTATCGGACTGGGCACCGCACATGAGTTTGCCCGTGCAGGGGCTTGTGTGGCAGGATGTGCGCGTAAACCGGAAAGTGACGATAGCGTTTCGGCATTTTTGCAAGCTGTGGAAGGAGAGGGTTGCAAGGCACTCTATGTCCAGGCAGATGTCACACAGGAAGAGGAATTGGAAAAGCTGGTGCAAGAGGTGATAGCCACTTTCGGGCGGCTGGATATTGTTGTTTCCAATGCCGGAATGAATGTATTTGAAGGTGCGGCGGAATGTTCGGAAAGCCGGTGGGCGTACAATCTGGATTTGAACTTGGCTTCCCATTGGCGTTTGGCCAGGATTGCCAAACCTTATTTGGAACAAAGCGGCAATGGGGTTATCTTATTGATGACTTCCAATCATGCTTTTTGCTCCATTCCGGGATGTTTCCCTTATAACGTTACAAAGACAGCTATCACCGGGCTTGTCCGGAGTCTGACCATAGAGTGGGGACCGAAGATACGGACAGTCGGCGTAGCGCCCGGATTTATAGATACGGCGGGAAACGATACTTGGTTCAATTCGTTTCCGGATGCTATGGCCGAACGTCAACGTACGATTAATCTTCATCCGGTAAAAAAAATCGGTACGGTAGAAGAAGTCGGCGCACTATGTGTTTATCTTGCTTCTCCCATGGCAGGGTTTATAAGCGGAACAACCATTTTGATGGATGGTGGACGATCGGCATTGATGCAAGATTCTTAAAATGAGTTTTCAATTGGTATTTTAAAATATATGATGATGAATGCAACTCTATTACATCGTTGTTATAATCGGACCGGTGAGGCTGCTACATGGATGCCCGGTTTGGAATGTTTGTTATGGGTAGACATTGATAATGGAATTTTATATCAATATACTCCTGACGAAGGTACGGTGAAAGAGCATACTTTTCCGGAAATGATAACTTCCGTTATTCCGTGGAAGGGGCACGGGGATGAAGTGCTTCTGGCAATGAAAAATCGTTTTATTGCTTATGATTTGGAGAAAAAGACTTATAAAACACTGATAGAATTTCCATGTCTGCATCCGCAGTGGCGTACCAATGATTGCAAGGCATCACCGGAGGGACGTATTTGGTGTGGAGTGATGCATTGCAGCGAACATAATGGCAACGGAAGTCTGTATTGTGTAGATAATGATTTATCTTTGACGCCTGTTTTGGAACAACAAAGCATTCCTAATGGAATTGTTTGGAACCGGAAAGGAGACCGTATGTATTATGTTGATTCCGGCAGAAGGTGTATTGAAGAGTATGCTTATGATTATTTGACCGGGGCTATTTATTTTATCCGTACAGCAGTACAGGTTCCCGTGGAATATGGAGTGCCGGATGGAATGACCATTGATGCCAACGGACTTTTGTGGGTGGCTCATTGGGGAGGATTCGGTGTGTACGTTTGGAGTCCGTCAACCGGGCAGCTTGTCGATAAAATAGAAGTTCCGGTTCCTAATGTAGCTTCGTGTACTTTTGGGGGCAAGGAGCGTAATCGGTTATTTATTACAACGGCTGTAGATGGCTTGTCGGAAGCTGAGATACAGGCTTATCCTTTGAGTGGAAGTTTGTTTGTGGCCGATGTGCCCGGTGTTGTTTCCGGAGAGAATCATTATCCGTTTATAATCCGTTAAGAAAATGGCAATATGAATATATCAACAATTGATTTAATAGTCTTTATCGCCTACTGCTTGCTTATTTTGTTGGTAGGACTCTTCGTTTCGCGTAGAGGCAAAGGAGAGACACAAGATGCCAGTAACTATTTTTTAGCCGGCAGAGGCTTGGCTTGGTGGGCAATAGGGGCTTCTATCATCGCTTCCAATATCTCCGCCGAACAGTTTGTCGGCATGTCCGGCTCCGGCTATGCCATCGGGCTGGCGATGGCGACCTATGAATGGATTGCGGCATTGGGGCTGCTGATTGTGGCTAAGTTTTTTATTCCTATTTTCCTGGAGAAGAAGAAAATCTTTACGATGCCACAATTTTTTGGAGGAACGCTTTGACCGCCGGGTGAAGACTGTAATGGCTTTTTTTCTGGTTGGCGGTATTCATATTCATCAATTTAACTTCCATTCTTTATTTAGGAGCGTTGACGATTGAGAATGTTATGGGAGTTCCTATGTTGGCAGGGATAATAGGACTGGCGGCCTTTGCCGGAATTTATTCCATTTATGGAGGATTGAAAGCCGTGGCATTGACCGATGTTATTCAGGTTGTGTTTTTGATAGGCGGTGGATTGATAACAACTTACATTGCGCTCGATATGCTTGGCAATGGGGAAGGTGTTATTTCCGGATTTACTAATCTTTGTCATCAGGCGGAAGATAAATTCCATCTTATACTTGATAAATCACATCCCGGGTATATGGATCTTCCCGGGGGTATCGGTTATCATAGGAGGGTTATGGGTTGCCAATTTATATTATTGGGGATGCAATCAGTATATCATTCAGCGTTGCGTTGGCTGCCAAATCGGTAAGTGAGGCGCAAAATGGTATGTTGTTTGCCGGTTTCATCAAATTGTTGATTCCGTTGCTGGTCGTTATTCCGGGCATTGCGGCATTTGCTTTGGATGCTCCTTTGGAAAAATCGGATGAGGCTTATCCTTGGCTGCTGAGCAACCTGTTGCCTGTGGGAGTAAAAAGGGATTGCATTTGCTGCTCTTACGGCAGCGATTGTCAGTTCGCTGGCATCGATGATGAACAGTATTTCCACCATTTTTACAATGGATATCTATCGTTCCTATCTTCGTCCCAAAGCCGGGCAGAGTGAGTTGGTGCGTACAGGGCGTTGGGCGAGTTTTATTTCGTTGTTGATAGCGGTGTGCATTGCTCCTTTGCTTTCGGGATTGGATCAGGCATTTCATTATATTCAGGAATTTACAGGTTTTGTGAGTCCCGGTGCATTGGCGATTTTTCTTGCCGGCTTCTTTTATCGGAGAGCAACGGCAAATGGAGCGCTTTCGGCGGCATTGGGTTCATTTGTGTTCTCTACTTTACTGAAAGTTCTTTGTCCGGCTTTGCCTTGGATGGATAGAATGGGAATCGTCTTCTTGTTGTGTTGCGGTCTTATTATTTTGTTGGGCAACCGTAGTCGGTCATTGGAACAATGCTCCACTATTCATGCTTCATTATTTCATACAAGTAAGTTGTTTAATATTTTTTCTTGCATCATCATTGCCATTCTGATTGGTTTCTATTGGCTTTGGTGGTAAAGGAATGCTAACCTTATTCATATAATTATGATAACGATAAAACAGACTTTATTAATAGCAGGTGTCTGCCTGCTTTCATATTCTTCTTTGAATGCGGCATCCGGTGCCGTCTGTTCGGGACGAACTTATATATTACCTTCACGGTTGGAAGGAGTGCGGCAACCTGTCATGTCATTAAGTGGAACGTGGTCATTCAAGTACTCTCCAAAAAGTCGGTGGACTACTATTCAGGTACCCGGCGAAGCGGCTATGCAGGGGTTTGCCATCGAACATGATAAACCGTTCTTTTATAAGAAGACATTTACCATACCTGCCGACTATGCGGGAAAGCAAATTATTTTGCGCTTCGATGGTGTATACAGTCATGCAAAGTTGAGTGTAAATGGTAAGTTTGTCCGTGAGCATCATGGTGGTTTTACCCGTTGGGAAACTGATATTACTTCGCTGGTACGCGTAGGGAAGAAGAACGAAATCCAATTGGAAGTAGAAGACCGTTTAGACGAAATTTCTTATGCTTCAGGATACGCACATCATCCTATCGGCGGCATACTCCGTGATGTCACACTGTTCGCTTTGCCTGAATCTCATTTGTATGATGTGAGTGTGGAAACACATTTGGATTCACTTTATAAAGATGCCGAGTTGCGCTTTGATTGTGAGTTTATCGGTAAAGAAGGTGCGGAAGCAAGATTGGAGTTGAAGGATAAAGAAGGGAGAAATGTACAGTTGCCGCAAAGTCGTTTTAAGTTGGCGAAGGGGAAAAACACGTTCTTATTGCCTGTGGCAAATCCTTTGAAGTGGGATGCGGAACATCCTAATTTATATACGTTGGAAGTGGCTGTATACAGAGATAACAAGGAACTTTCCCGTTTTGACCGCCGCATCGGTTTCCGGGAAGTGGAGATTGTGAAGGATCGTATGTTGGTAAACGGTCGTCAGGTGAAATTGCGTGGAGCTTGTCGTCACGATATACATCCTACATTAGGACGAACCACTACTGCCGACTTGGATAGTCTGGATGTATTGCTCTTTAAGCAATCTAATATGAACTTTGTCCGTACTTCCCATTATCCTCCTTCGGAACGCTTCTTGGAGTTTTGTAACCGTTATGGCATCTATGTGGAAAGCGAGACGGCTGTCTGTTTTGTCGATACCTATCGGCAGAAGAATTATGCTCCGGGTAATACACAGAGTGATTCGGCTTATACCGACCGTTACTTGGGACAATGTCAGGAAAATGGTGAAAGCTTTCCGTTCTCATCCTTCTGTCTTGTTTTGGAGTATCGGTAACGAAAGTGTTTATGGTACAAATTTCCAGCTTTGCTGGGATTGGGTGAAGGCTACGGATACCACGCGTCCTGTTATTTTCAGTTATCCCGGTTCGGCAGTGGAAAAGAAAGCTAAAATATTTGATATCCTCAGTATGCACTATCAGAATGTATATGGCAATATCAATCAATGGGGGATGTCTACCCGTAATTTTCAGGGGCATGGTATACCTGCATTATATGATGAGTGGGCTCATCCGGCATGTTACACCTATGCCACTCTGCAGACCGATCCTAATATCCGTGAATTCTGGGGGAAATCTATTGATATGATGTGGGATGGCTTGTACAATGCGCCGGGCGGATTGGGAGGAGCTATCTGGGGGTATGTGGATGAAGTGTTTGCATTGCCTCAGCCCAAGGTTGGAACCGCATTCTGGAAAGAGTTTGCCCGTACTGCCAAACCTGAAAATTATCAAGGAAACTGTGTCGGATATGGAGAATGGGGAATTGTAGATGTATGGAGACGTCCGAAACCGGAATTTTGGTCTACCAAGAAAGCGTATTCACCTGTGCGTTTACTGGCAGATGACAATCTTTCTTTTACTGCCCGACAACCACTGATGTTGACTGTATACAATCGTTTTGACCATACCAACTTGAATGAGATAAAAGCTTTTTATACTTATAAAGGTATGAAAAAAGCTTTAAAGCTAGGATTTGTAGAACCGCATCAGAAAGGACTTTTGACTATTCCTGCCGAGCAATGGGAAGAGGGTGAGAAATTATTGGTAGAGTTCTTTACTTCAGAAGGAGATTTGATTGATGCTTATCGTCCTGTGTTGGGAGTGGAAAAGGTGGACTATCCTGCTGTAATTGACGGAGAAAAACTGATTGTAACCGATAATGGTGATAAACTGATGATAAGAGGAGAGGGTTTTGAAATACCTTTCGATAAGGCTACAGGATTGATTGTCAATGCTAAAGCCGGCGAACAAGTGATCATAGAAAAAGGTCCGTTCCTTAATCTTTATGTGAACCTGAATCATTTGACGGGTGCAGAGGTTCGTAAAATGGCCAATCATTTTACGATTTCAGATTCGGACTGGAAAAAAACATCATTCAGTTACACTGAGAAAGAAAACGGAACAGTCAAAGTAGCGCTTGTCGGCAGTTACCGGGGCGTTGTAGCAGAGTTTGATATATTGATATCTCCTAAAGGAGAGTTGTCGGTTAATTATCAAACTTCCGGTGTACCCAATGGTTTCTTACGTGAGACAGGTTTGTCTTTCTATTTGTCGGATGCTATCCAGCACTTGGATTGGAAGCGTAAAGGGTATTGGAATTATTATCCGGAAGGTGAGTTTGCCGGAAATGAAGGTCGTACGTCCCTTTATCAGTCCAGACAGGCTGCATACGGCGAACAACCGGTTCAAGCTTGGCAGGCTGATACGCACAACTATTATTATTGGGCAGATGCCGGTGCCAATTGTAAGCAGCCGCTTACACAAATGGCAAAAGGTATGAAAGAGAATATTTACTATTATTCACTTTCTACGGAAACAGATTCAAAACATCGGGTATCGGTGGTTTCAGAAGATGCTTCGGTGGCTTGCCGGATAAACAAACGTGCCGACGAGCAATTGATTTTATACACAAATGATCGTTGGGATTATCCTGAGATAGCATGGGGAAATTATTGTAAGACATTGGAAGCTCTGCCCTGCTATGGACAGATAAATCTGAGAATGAAATAATCAAATAAAAAAGAAGTGTGTGTCATTCTATGATGAAGATTAATATAACAAAAGATTGAACCGTTTCCTGGCAGTAGCCGGAGCAATGCTTATAGGGGCATTGCCGGCACTTGCCCAGGAAAGTTCATTGACAAGGGTCGCAGCTAATGATTGTGGTGTACCCGGTGCACAGCCTTTTTTGGTAAAAGGAGAGAACTATACGATGCCTTCGGAGGTGAAAGGCAGTAAGGAAGCTATAACCTGCAATTTCGGTGGAAAAGTGATTTATGCTTTTAATCAGTTGGATATTCATGCCGACTATCAGTTGGAAGTGGTTTATCTGGCTGACCATGAACGTAAACAACGCATTGTCGTAGATGGAAATGAAATCCAAAATGTAACGTTGGAAGCCGGAAAGGAGCAAAGATATTTGTTGGACTTACCACGTAAAGCTTATGCTTACAGCCAGTTGGTATTGGTGTTTGAAGTTGCCGGGAAAGGTGCAAATGCCATTGTATCCGAATTGAATCTTTATTCCTCCAATTCTAAAGCTCCGGTTCCTTTTAAAGGAAAAGAGAAAGAGGCATTGGGAAATGTGCTGACTTATCATATTGATACGGATGTGGATGTGGAAAAAGTATTGCCGGTTTATACGGTTCTTCCCAAAAGCGTTACGGGTACTTACCGGCCTGTTTTGTCTTTGAATGGAACATGGCAGTTTCCATCCTCAGCCTGAAAAAGAGTTTTATAAACACTCGGATTCTTCCGGCTGGAAGTCTGTTATTGTTCCCGGTCAGTGGTCGATGCAAGGATTTAAGGTAGACTCGATGGCGTATGCAGGTTATCGTAAGTCGTTTGTTTTGCCGGAAGATTGGAAAGATAAGAATGTCAAATTACGTTTTGACGGAGTGCATAGTGAATACTATGTTTATCTAAATGGGGTAAAAGCAGGTTATCATTTAGGGGGGATGACTGTATATGAAATAGATGTGACCAAGCATTTAAAACCGGGTGTTAATGAGTTGGCACTTGCTGTGAGAAGTGAGTCTTTGGCTGATATGCTGGGCAGTCTGACTCAGTATGCTGCTCATCAGTTGGGAGGTATTACTAGAAAGGTGACACTGATGGCTGTTCCTCAAACTCATGTGTCGGATGTGCGTATTGTGACAGATTTGGACAGTGAGTATCGGAATGCGACTCTGAAGATAGAGACTGCTGTAGTGAATAAGGCAACTTACGCACAGAATGGATTGACATTGCGATTGTCTGTCAATGGTTTGCCTAATGTCATAGAGCAGCGTCTTCCGAAACTGGCTGTCGGAGAGGTTTGGAAGGGGATTCTTTCGGATACCGTTACCGCTCCGCTGTTATGGAATAATGAACAGCCTCATCTTTATACGTTGAGAATGGAACTTTGTTTAAATGACGAAGTGATAGAAACCGTGGAGAAACGTTTTGGCTTTCGTGAGATAGAAGTCCGTGGAAACGAGTTGTTTGTAAACGGATGCGCCGTTAAGTTGCGGGGGGGTATGCCGGCATGAGATGCACCCTTTGACGGGGCGTGTCGTGGATGCAATGTGGCAACGAAAGGATATTGAACTTTATCGTGCCGCCAATTGTAATTTTGTCCGTACTTCACATTATCCTCCTTGTGAGGAAATGCTGGATATCTGTGATGAACTGGGAATGTTTGTCGAAGTAGAATCTCCGGTTTGCTGGGTGGGACATCATGCCAATGAAAATTGGAAAACACTCAATTATCAGGATAGCCAATACTATCCTTATATACTCCAGGCGAATATGGAGACGATTCATTTTTATCGTAATCATCCTTCTGTCTTGTTTTGGTCTATGGCCAATGAGTCTTATTGGAATAAAGAATTTGCCCAAATACAAGAATATGTGTATAAAGCTGATTCTACTCGTCCGCATACGTTTCACGACCAGGCGTATGGAGGATTTAATAATCAGGGAAGTACGGCTCCTATTTCGAATATTCATTATCCCGGACCTAATGGCTATAAGGTAGCTGCACAGAGCAATCGCCCCATGGTTTATGGAGAGTATTGCCACTTGAATGTTTATAATCGTAGTGAACTGGTGACCGACCCGGGGATACGCAGTGATTGGGCATTGGCCTTGGCTCCCACATGGGAAAATATGTATCAGACCCGAGGCGTGTTGGGCGGTTCTATTTGGTCGGGCATTGATGATATCTTCCAATTGCCTGACGGGAATGCTGTCGGGTATGGAGCTTGGGGACCTATCGACGGCTGGCGTCGTCCCAAACCGGAATACTGGGATATGAAGAAAATTTATAGTCCGGTCAAAGTACTTACCGAAGCTCTTTCCCCAGCCAATGAATTGGTTGTGGATGTGGAGAACAGATATACTTATCTGAATATGGATGAGATAAAGATTGCTTGGCAATATGGCAAGGAGAAGGGAACGGTTTCTGCTTCCATTCCTCCTTCGGGAGATGGGAAGATACGGATTCCAATAGCCAACCCCGATAAGGCAAACGAGCTTTATTTGTCGTTTACTGATCCTCGTGGATTTGTTGTTGATGAATATCTGATACCGGTAGGAGAACAAAAACAAAATGAGTTGCCTCAATGGTTGTCGCAGCCGACTAAGCTGAAAGTCGGTAAAAAAGCTTATGTAATCAGTGGAAAGAACTTCAGCTGTGAAATCAGCAGATTGAATGGGCAGATTTTGTCTCTGAAGAAGGCAGGAAAAGAAGTATTGAAAGGAGGTCCGTGGTTGATGGCACTTCCGTTGACCGGAGGTGGATGCTATCCCAATCATAATGCCAATACACCTGTTTATAACGATTTATGTTCAGACTGGAATGCAGTGGAAGTAAAGGCGCATAAGGAAGAAAGTAATGTGATAGTAACTGTAACAGGAAGCTATAAGGAGTTTGAAGGCAGTTATCGTTTGACGGTTAATGCGAATGGCGAATTGGCAGTTGAGTATCAATTTAAAGCTTTGCAGAACGCCAATCCGAGACAATGGGGCTTGGTCTTCGAAGCACCGCAAGACTATGACCGGACGTTTTGGCGTCGTAAGGGAATGTGGAGTGTGTATCCTGATGACCACATTAGCCGCCCGACAGGTACTGCCGATTTATTCTATCAGGGTCTTCCTGTACAAACAAATCCGCGAATACAACCTTCGTGGTCGTGGAGCAAGGATTTTAATGAATTGGGCAGCAATGACTTTCGGGCTACCCGCCGAAATATTTGGTATGCAGGATTGTGTGACGGAAGCGGGCATAAAGTAACGGCTTGTTCAAATGGCGAGCAGCATTGGCGTTCTTGGCTGGGGAAAAGATAAAATCTGTTTTCTTGTTGCCGACTTTGTGACTGCCGGCAACGAAATGTTTTTGGATGGATATTATGCTCCTTATCGTAAACCGATTAAAAGCAATGATATAATAAAAGGTAAAGTGAAATTAAGAGTGGAATAAAACAGTATATTTACTACCTTATATTGATAGAGTTTTATTTATTAGTTCCGTTTTGTACAACTCTTCTTTCCGGCAAGTTGAATTTGGAAAGAAGAGTTTGTTTTTATCTTTGTACTTTACAATAATCAGCTTATTAATGTCGTATTATGAAAGAATCAAGTAAACTCTTTGTCTTGTTTTTTTCTTCCTTTGTTCTTTGATGTTTATGGGGTGTAGTCCTATACAAAAAAGGAGAAACATACTTTTTTCTATTGGTGATAAAACATTTTTTGTTGGATGGCAAGCCCTTTCTGATAAAAGCAGCCGAGATGCATTATACCCGTATTCCTGCCGAGTATTGGGAACATCGTATACAGATGTGTAAGGCACTTGGCATGAATACCATTTGTATTTATGCTTTTTGGAACATACACGAACAAAAAGAGGGCGAGTTTGATTTTAAAGGGCAGAATGACATTGCTGCATTTTGCCGTTTGGCACAGAAACATGGAATGTACATCATGTTGCGTCCCGGTCCTTATGTCTGTTCGGAATGGGAAATGGGCGGATTGCCTTGGTGGTTGTTGAAAAAGAAAGATATCAAGCTCCGCACCAATGATGCCTATTTCCTTGAAAGGACAAAACTCTTTATGAATGAGATTGGTAAGGAATTGGCGGATTTGCAGGTGAGCCGCGGAGGAAATATCATTATGGTACAGGTGGAAAATGAATACGGAGCCTATGCTACCGACAAAGAATATATAGCCAATATACGTGATATAGTCAAAGGAGCCGGTTTTACCGATGTGCCTCTGTTTCAGTGTGACTGGAGTTCTACTTTTCAGCGTAACGGATTGGATGATTTGGTTTGGACAATTAATTTCGGAACAGGAGCCAATATTGATGCACAGTTTAAGAAGTTGCAAGAAGCTCGTCCGAATGCACCTTTGATGTGTAGCGAGTTTTGGAGCGGATGGTTCGACCATTGGGGGCGCAAACACGAAACCCGTGATGCCGAAACAATGGTTTCGGGTATTAAAGATATGCTTGACCGCCATATCTCTTTTTCTCTGTATATGACGCATGGAGGAACTACTTTTTGGACATTGGGGAGGAGCAAATAGTCCTGCTTATTCTGCCATGTGCAGTTCTTATGATTATGATGCTCCCATCAGTGAAGCGGGTTGGGCGACTCCTAAATATTATAAGTTGCGGGAGATGATGATGCAGTATGCCGACTCTGCACAAGTGATACCCGATGTTCCGGCTGCCTATCCGGTAATTGAGATTCCCGAATTTGAACTGAAGGAAGTGGCTCCGTTATTTGACAATCTGCCCGAGCCGAAGCTTTCAGAGGATATCAAACCGATGGAACAGTTCGACCAAGGTTGGGGAACGATTTTATATCGCACTTCTTTGCCGGAAGTGAAAGAAGGCACTACTCTGTTAATAGACGAAGTACACGATTGGGCACAAGTATATGCCGATGGTAAATTGTTGGGACGTCTGGATCGCAGACGAGGACAGAATTCATTGGTGCTTCCTTCGTTGCAGAAAGGTACCCGACTTGATATTCTGGTTGAAGCGATGGGGCGTGTTAATTTTGATGTGGCTATCCATGACCGTAAAGGAATTACGAACAAGGTCGAATTACTGACCGAGACTGATAAGAAGGAATTAAAGAATTGGGAAGTTTATAGTTTCCCGGTTGATTATGACTTTGCAGAGTCAAAGAAATATGCGGAAGGTGAAAAACTTGATTGCACCTGCCTACTATCGTGCAACATTTGAGTTAGACCGGGTAGGGGATGTCTTTCTGGATATGCAAACGTGGGGAAAAGGAATGGTTTGGGTTAATGGAAAGGCAATGGGACGTTTTTGGAAAATCGGACCGCAACAAACTTTGTTCATGCCCGGCTGTTGGCTGAAGAAAGGTAAGAATGAAATTATTGTTCTTGATTTGCTGGGACCTGAGAAAGCGACGGTATCGGGATTAAAGAGACCTATTCTTGATATGTTACGTGCTTAGGCTCCCGCCACCCATCGAACTAAAGGGCAAAATCTTAATCTAAAGGGTGAGAAGTCGGTTGCTGTTGGCGAATTGACAGCAGGCAACGGTTGGCAGGAAGTTAAATTCGGAAAAACTGTTGCAGGACGTTATTTCTGTCTGGAGGCATTGAGTGCACAAGATGGAAAAGACAATGCTGCCGTAGCCGAGTTCTATTTGTTGGATGAAAATGGCAAGCCGCTTCCCCGTCAGCATTGGAAGATTGAATATGCCGATAGTGAAAGCACAAGTTGGGGCAACTTTACTGCCGATAAAATATATGACTTGCAGGAATCTACCTATTGGAGTACTCGTGATGGGGATAAATATCCTCACCGGTTTGTAATAAACTTGGGAGAAGACGTAAAAGTATCCGGTTTCCGTTATCTGCCGCGTGCTGAAGAGTCGTATCCGGGTATGATAAAGAAGTATAAGGCTTATGTAAAGAGTACCCCTTTTAATTTCTGATCCTTTTTAGAGTTTTTATAATACAATCTTAGTTCTAAAAAGTAATAGTCTGCAATTGGGACTATTTCAACTCCTCCTATCTCGCAGAAACGCCTGTAATGAGAATGCTTCTGTGAATAGGAGGAGTATCTGTTCACACATGCTTTCTGACGGTCAGTATTATTCCCCCATTCTGATTCTGTTTCCCGGCTTGCGTGCAGTGTCTGCGATAGTATGTACTTCGGCTTCTACTTTACCTTTTACAAATTCAGGAATATTATATGAGAACATGAAGCGTGAGTAGAAATCAGGGTCTTCTTGCGGGAGGACAAAAGGTTTTCCTGTTTTTCCGTTTTCATCAATATGTACCAGATATGGACGTGTATAAAGACCGTCAATGCGCCGGCTGCTGAAAACAAGCCAACGGCTGTTGCTGCTCCATGAATGATAGCTTTCCACATCATCACTGTTTACTTCATCCATACGGTGCATGACACCCGAATCCAAATCTATTCTATATAAATCTGCATCTTTGTGCCAAATGGAAAAGTTTCCATATTCGGATAACGTGAAAACGAGCTGTTTTCCATCGGGAGAAACCCGGGGGAAGGAGGCACTTTTGTGTTCTGCTCCGGTTATCCGGACGGTGGCTTGTTCGCTGCTGTAAAGTGTATCTACCTGATGACCGAAACGTCGGGTTTCAGGGTCGAAGCTGATAGAACAAAGACTGTATTTCACTGATTTAAAGTCTTTGGGAATTTCCTTGGGCTTGTGCCGAGCAAAAATAAAGTGTTTTTCCGTCCGGTGAGAAAGTGGGGGAAAGTTTCAAAAGCTTTATCGGAGAATATCAGTGAGTCGGTCACTACTTCATGCTTATTTACATCGTATACCACCACGTCTGAAGATAAATCATAGACTTCAATCCGGTTTTTATCGTTCATGTGGAAAGCCTGGCGGGTATTGTTGACGGAGAAAGCCACAAAATTGCCCGAAGGATGCCATGACGGATAAACCAATGATTGTACCTTTTCACCGGCTTTTGTATCCAGTTTTTCTACGCTTTTTCCATTTATAATGTAAGTACCCGGCAGTTCGGCACGCATGTGGAACAGCATTTTCTCCGGGTCTTGCCGGCAGAAGGAATGGCAGTTCATACAGTTATGGTTGGTCAGGCTGTTTTCGATGATAGGGGTTTGTTCATAATCGGTGATATGACGTTGGTAGATTCCCATTTTATTCCACAGTTCATATCCCGGTTCTATCAATCGGTAGACCAGATATTCGTCTATCGGGTCGGCAGATACATGCCACAGAAAAGTGGGGTAGCTTTGCCATTCGTTCTTTTCTCTTCGATAGACTTTTACATCAATATCTTTTCCAATGGCTTTGTCCAGTAATTTGTTCCATTCTTTTTTCCGGAAAGAGAAATAGCCCGTCGGTGGAAGCTGCCGTTATCATCTTTTCATTGCCGCAGCTGAGCACGGCTATTGCTTCGTCTCCCGGCTCCGACAATCGGAAGCGTAAAGGGAGCGATATGTGGGGAATGGTGACATCGGCGTAATCGGGAAAGATAGACGGCAGTTCGTCCAGTGTTACATCGGCAACCGGTTCTTTAGTTGTGCCGGTGCAAGCCATGCAACAGATACAAAGCAAAAATATGTGGAATAAGATAGCGTTCTTCATGGTTGTTTCATTTTTTGAACATATAATAATACCAGTATGTATTACCGAAACCGGTATGTAGTTTGTTGGGCAATGCAGCACTTCCTCTATTCTGAAGTACCGTTTGCTTGAAGGTACGGAAACGTTCTGCCACTTGTGGAGTCACTCCCAATCGAGTCCACGCTGCTGTGTCTCCTTCGTGGGCAAGAATGATGGCTTCTTGAAACTTACCGGCATAGGCGACAGTCCTTTGGCATTATGATAAGTCTCTATAAGTTGGTTAAACGGAATAATGTCTTTATTCATTAGACAGAATATGCCCAAGTATTCGAATGCTGTCTTACATTCGGGATTAGAAGCGATGATTTGGAGCAAATCGTAGGGAACGCCTTCTATCTGGGCCAAGCCGTCGGTCTTGGCAATGCAGCGTCGTTTGAATCCCAATTCAGAGTCCTTGTCAATGGCTTCATCATTGTTCAGGAATCGTTTTAAAGCAACTGCCTGTTCTTTATAAGCATGCGTGTCTTCCAGCATGCTGATGTATTTTCCGGCAACGGCATGATTGCCATAAATCAAATTTGTCTTCACCAGTCTGGTTAGCAAAGACGGGGATTTACAGTCCATTCGGAAGAAATCATTCCTTCGAAAGCCATTCGTTGGGCAAGGGCCACATTTCCCATTGCATAATAAACATCACTTAATAAGGTGGAAGCTGTGGTGGAACGATTCCATGCAATCCATAAACCGTCTGCTCCTACTTGTTTGAGCGATAATGCTTTGTCGGCCAAAATACCTTTTTGTGCCAATGCCAGATTTTGGAAACAGGCGTGCATGGCGTTTTTATCGGAACGAAGGGGAGCAGAAAGGAGTTTGTCCCATTGTTCGGTTCTGGCGTAATAATCGAGCTCTTTTACTAAGTACAATGTGGGGGAGTTGTATGTCTTTGTTTCGTTGTGCAGGAACCATCCTGCCAGGATAATCTGAAGAATAGGAGAGGTATAGGTCATCCATTTCTTTTTAAATCCTTTGAATTTTCCGCATAGGCAGGCTAGTATGAATATGAGTAATAATGCTCCCCCCATGCATAATAAATGATAGGTTGCAATGCCAATCGGGGATTGAAATAAGCATCAGGCGAGAATACAATGCGCGCTTCTCCTCCCAATCCTGTCTGATACCACCAACAAGCGGGGAAAAATACCCAAAAGGAAGTAATAGGAGGGAGTACCATTTGAAAGATGATTTAGTGTAGAATTCATAGAAAATAGCACAGAGTATGACCGCTTCGAATGCCGGACCTGCAAAGTAGAACAGCAGCCATGAGGCGATGGCCATGAATGGAATCCGAATAAAGGGGAACGGATGCGGATGTATAAATTGAGTATCCACACTACTGATGCGTAAGCAAGAATACCTTCCAGATGATGATTGAAATCCATATCGGCCAATAATAGCAGGATGCCCGGCATCAGATAAGCCAATGGCATTTCCAGGTTGGGAGACAGCTTTCGCCAGATGTTCTGCACACCGATGCCGATGCAGAGAAACAGACAGGTCATAATCAGCGGTCCGATATGCGGATGGATGAAATATTGAATAAGAAAAGAAGCGATGTATTCTGAAATTCCTCCGGGATGGGAAAAGAGTTGGAGGGCGTAGTCTTGGTTAAAACGGAACAGACGAAATTGTTCGATATAAAAAAATAGTGGAATGCAAGTCGCCGTTCTAAATAAAAAAAATAAAAGCAGACTTATACCTAGCCAACTTATTATATTAATTATAATGCTCTTCTTCATCAATGAGTTTCATTTATTCTGAAAGTGTCAGATTACATTAAATAAGGGAGGATGTGTCAAAACCTCTGAAAAGTTCTGATACATCCTCCCACTAAATGTTTTTTTAATATTTGTTGATAGCCTCTTTAGCCTTAGTGACAACCGTAGCAGCCGGAATCTCTTCCAGACTGAATTCATCGAATGCCTTTAATATTTTGTCAATCTTCTTGATTGCTGATTTATTTCCTTTCTTTTCGAACTCTTCCTTTAAGATGCGGATTTTTTCGTAAGATTGGATACCTTCAATCAAACGTTCGAAACGGATGGATGAACGTCCTTCGGGATAAATCATATAAGTGTCTCCGGCAGCCCATGCTGTGAAACGGCTGTCTTGCAAAGGATTTTTAACCCAACTGTTTAAAGCCCAACGGAGATAACCGTCCAAATTCTCTTTGGCAGCAAACCAACCTAACCATTCTGCTTCAGCCGGTGCACTGAAAGTGAAAGTATTCGGGCGGGGTTCGGTACAACAAGTATAATATGTAGTAACCTGTCCGGCTTCTTTGCGTGATTTAATCACTTCGGCAGGGAATTTCTCGCCTATGGCGATACAATAGTCATGTAATTCTTTTACTAATTCATCATGATAAGTTCCTGCTAAAGAAACTTTAAAGTCTTTATCGGCTTTACGAATTACTTTTAATGTGGCCAACATATCTTTCATCGGACGTTCGTCCATAGAGATATGTGTAATGTCGAACCATCCTTTTTCTTTCAGATGTTTGGCGAAAGAGGTCAGCATGTTGCCCCAGAATTCATCATAAGCAGCTTCGCCCGGTTTGGCATCCAGGTATTTGAATGAATTGCTTGCCTGGTCGAAATATTGGAAAGAAAGTCGCCAAGGCACCATTGAATAGCAATTGATTTGTTTCTTCACTCCCAATGACATCATATATTCCACCCACTTGTCGAATACGGTATAGTCAAAATACCAGGTTCCATCCGCTTTTTTCAACCAAGTGACCATGCTTTCAAAAGCGTCATAGGTCTGTCCGTTCCAAGGCTTGTGCATGATAGAGGCAGTGATGACTTTTCCGCCTGCGTCTACATAGTTTTGCATATCGGGACGCATACGGTCAAAATGTTCTTTGCTGAATGGCTCTACATTATAGTAACGTGCTTCGGCATACGGATTTTGCCATAAATCAAGGTGGAAAGCCCACTCTGTGGAAGCCGGTAAAGTGCGGTTCTTTACATTTACTGCTAATTTCAGTTCCGATAAAACTTTATCCCCATCTTTTACAGTAACGGTACCGGTATATTTTCCGGCTTTTACCTGTTGGGGTACACGGACACTGATCCAGCCGCCTTGTGTTGCATTGGCGGGTACTGTCAAAGTGGAGGCGATATGGTCGATAGGGTCTGCTACAAGTGTAGAGTCATAATCCGAACTTTTACGGTAGCCACATCCGCCTTTTCCGTCTTTATTCAATTCGTCGGTCATGACATAACGTACAAAACCGGTACGGACATTATCTTTTGAAATTGTTTCTTTGCCGGAGGTTAAGTCACTGACTATAAAAGATAAGTTGTCGAGTGCTTCGGGAGTCCATACAACAAGCTGTGCCGAAACTCTTTCACCTTTCCACGCAGTGAGGTTAATGTCTTTTTTTAGTCGGGCAATCGGAGCAGGTTCTTCTTTTTTTTGTATCTGATGTCTGTGCTGCCCCAACTGACTTGCGGAGCACTTACCTTAACCCATAAAGACGGGTTGGTTGAAATTGGATTACTTGCTTCTTCGTAGTTTGTTGAAGTCTGAGCATTTAGGCTGTTTATTGAAAATAAAAAAGCGCCTAGAATAATGAGTTTTTTCATAGGTTGTGATTATTTGTTTCTGCATGCAAAGGTAACGTAGTGAGAGTTAATATCCAAATGAGTTTCTATAAATCCTGTGAAATATCTCCATGGAATAAATAAAAAGAGGCGGAAAAACAATATTGCTTTTCCGCCTTGACGCTTTTTTATCGGCAAAAAATCGTTGCAATCATAATCCTGCAAATTTTCGGTGGTCAATGCCTTGGGTGGTAGCAGAAGTAACGTGGTGCAATGGGGTAATATCCACTGAGGAGACAGACACAATCTCCTTTCACGCATAACAGGACTTGAAACCTTTTATTCATGGGCATTTTTTGTGAAAGCAATTTATCAGCTTTCTTTTGACCGCCATTAATATTGGGGAAAGATAGCACGAAGCTGTACTCATGCTCTCTTAAAACATGAATAATGCAGTTGCCACCAAACGGTTGTTAGATACAGAATGAGTATCAACCACTTTTCCATTGGAGTGGTTCAGAGAACCATACCATGCAGAAGTCAGATTGTATTCTACTCCTAATTTCCAATGAGGAACATTGTAAGTCAGTTCGGCTGTTCCGCTGAGCAGTTGGTCTACGTTTGTTCCCGTTCCATACATATTGGTCACGGCATCACTTGTTCCGAGATTTTTCATATAACCGAAGAAAATAGCCGGTTTCCATGTCTTGCCATATACGATATTAATCCATGAACTACTGTTGCGGTTAGGTGAATATTCCTGTTCGCCTGTACGTGGGTCAATTGATTTTATGCCATAGCCTCCCAACATAGAGGTTTGTGTAAGATTGGAACCTAATATGCTTTTGGCGGCAACCAACCATTTTTCAGAATTGTATTTCATGTGCACTTCGTATGACAGACTGGTGATACGTTCGCTCACTTTGTATATCTTGTCTTCCACAGTGGCTTGTGTACGGGGGAGTCAAAGATACCATTTCGATACCTGCTCCCTATCAATAAACCTTTGTGTTTATAGTCAATACCGGCATATATTTCGGGTACGCAACTGTTTTTGATGTACTTCTGACTTTTGCCTTCAGGACCTTGAGACAGGTATTGTGACTGCCAAAGGGCTGCACCTGTTATTTGTATATCTCCGGTTTTGTAGCGGTAGCGGATTTGCGGTGCACGGCTGAAAGGCTGAAAAGGAGCTCCCATATTCAGATTTAATATTTGGGGAGCAACATCACCATACAGGGGATGCCATGTTTGTCCCAGTAATAGAGCAGATGTGCCCCAATCCAAATTCAGATAAGCATGGCGCAGGCGAACCACCGAAAATGTAGTGCCCGAACCACGAAAGTCCAGTTCTACTTTGGCGGAAGTTTTTGCATTGCCTAATTTAGGACCTTGCACGTCCAATCCCATCCGGGTATATAAAGCATAGAAACTACCATTGGCTGTCGCGTTCAAGTCTTTGCCGTCGGCATCATATACTTTGTCCTTGGGATACATATAGAAAAGCCCGTCTACCGTTTCTTCGTTTGCCCGGCTGTTGTAAAATAAGTCGGTGCGGATTTGGCCATAGAATTTATAACTAAAATCTTTTAGTTGTGCAAAACTTGTTGTTGACGATAGCAGCAAAATTGTGAATAGTAGTGAATATCTTCTCATAATTTATCGAGTTTGTTTTAATAGCCTGCAAAATTATATAAAAACTGAGAAAAAACGCGAATGAAAGAGAAGGAAATGTCGTTGAACCTTTGTGTTACGTGTGGCTTTGATTATACTTATTCCTTGAAAATTCTTTTGCTACCACTCAAACTTTGTACCTGTGCTTGTCTTGGAAAGAAGAGATATGGGAGTGTAGGAATGAAAACTCAAAAAAAGGAGCTATGTCAAAACTCGACCGGGCTATCCCATCGTCAGCTGTAGGGGCAGGGTCTGCCCGAATACACAAAGCAAACTGCTTTCGGGCGGGCGAACCTCGCCCCTACGAACTAAACGACAGGCATTATCCGCGGTTTGACACAACTCCTTTTCTTTATTTTGTATCAGGGGATATATACTGATTATTCACCTTTGATAGCTGCAACACCCGGAAGAATTTTTCCTTCAATTGCTTCCAACAAAGCACCGCCACCGGTAGAGATATAAGAAACCTGGTCAGCCATACCGAACTTGTTGATACAAGCTACAGAGTCACCACCACCGATTAATGAGAATGCTCCGTTCTTAGTTGCTTTTGCGATAGCTTCAGCGATAGCACGTGAACCGGCAGTAAAGTTATCGAATTCAAAACACCGGCAGGACCGTTCCACAGAATAGTCTTGGCATCTTCAATAGCAGCAGCAAATGCTTTCTGAGTTTCAGGACCTGCATCCAGACCTTCCCATCCGTCAGGAATATTATTTGCAGGAACAATCTGAGTATGAGCATCGTTAGAGAATGCATCAGCAGCTACACAATCAGAGCCCAATACCAGATTCACACCTTTAGCTTTTGCTTTTTGGCAATGATGTCAAGTGCCAATTCCAATTTATCATCTTCTACGATAGAATTACCATTTTTCCACCCTGAGCTTTGGCGAAAGTGTAAGTCATACCACCGCAAAGAATCAGGTTGTCCACTTTATCCATCAGGTTTTCAATGATACCGATTTTGGTAGAAACCTTAGAGCCGCCCATGATGGCCGTAAACGGACGTTTGATATCTTTCAGGATATTATCAACAGCTTGAACTTCTTTTTTCCATCAAATACCCCAACATCTTGTTGTCCGCATCGAAATAGTCGGCGATAACAGCTGTAGAAGCATGTTTACGGTGAGCAGTACCGAATGCGTCATTGATATAGCAGTCAGCATAAGAAGCCAAAGTCTTGGCAAATTCTTTCTGAGAAGCCTTCATTGCCTTCTTGGCATCTTCGTATGCAGGATCTTCTTTGTCAATGCCAACAGGCTTTCCTTCTTCTTCAGGATAGAAACGCAAATTTTCCAACAACAGGACTTCTCCCGGTTTCAAAGCAGCTGCAGCATCACCGGCTTTTGCGCAATCAGGAGCAAATTGAACAGGTACACCCAATTTTTCAGAAACAGCATCGACAATCTGGCTCAATGAATATTTAGCATTTACCTTACCTTTGGGTTTACCCATGTGTGACATGATAATCAAGCTGCCACCATCAGCCAACACTTTCTTCAGTGTAGGAAGAGCACCACGGATACGAGTATCATCAGTAATTTTACCATTTTCGTCCAAAGGTACATTGAAGTCCACGCGGACAATTGCCTTTTTACCGGCAAAGTTGAATTTGTCAATTGTCATCATAATCTCTTATTTTTGTTTATAGTGTATAAATACAATCTCGCTTATTAAGGGTGTGGCAAAGTTACTAATATTTTTTGTTCGCAGAGTGTTAGAGACATAATATTTTTCTTCTTTTTTGCAGAAAGCATATTTCTAAATATAATAATGTGTCCTTGATAGCCCTGTTATAAAGGGTGAAATATTTTTCCCGTGTTAAGATTCTCATAAATAGTTTATTAACGAAAGCTTATGAACAAAAGTTAATTAAATGTTTGACTGTAAAGAGATAAAAAGTACTTTCACATGAGTGTACAACTGAATAATAGCCATTAATGCACTAATTAAAACTTCTGTATCAACGACTAATCAGCTTGACCTGTTTTTGGTATTATTAAGGGATATGTGATAATGCATATCTTATGTCTTTAAATATAAATTAGATACAATGAAGTATTTGAACGGTGTTGCTGTCTGTTGTTTGGGCAGTATTCTATTTTTTGTCTTGTCAAGAGCAATTTGAAGAAGACTCTGAAAGGCAGGAGGGTCAACAGTTACCAATGTCTGTTATAGCTCAAATAGGGGTTATACATAATGAGCCGACTCCCCGTTATTCGGGAGAAGTGGGGAGTGCTATTTTTTTGCAGAAGGTGATAAAATCGGTATGTTCGTAGATGATAATCCGGTCACGGAATGGACTTATTCCTTGAAATGGACTTCTCCAAAAAGCTTATTGGGATGATTTGGTGACTGAAAGTACATTCTCTGCCTTTTATCCATATAATGATGCGACTACTGATAGAACAAAAGTATGTCTGCCATCTTTGAAGGGACAGGATGGTAGTTGGGAAAATATCCAGAAGTATGATTTTATGGTGGCAGAGGTGACTCAGGCTTATGGAGAGGATGGAACCGTTGCTTTTACCGGCAATAACTCTTTTCGCCATATTTCTTGTTTGGTGCAATTTGATATAAAAGCTGCCGGTACATTATCTGATGCGGTTCTGACTAACTTGTCGCTGGAAGGTGGTAATATTATTTCTTCTGCTACTTATTCGTTTGAGACAGAGAAGGTTACTCTTACGCAGGAAGGTGATTCCGATTTGTTGAGCGTTTCCCTGAATAACCATTCAATGGCGGATGAAAAGGAAGGTGTTTCTTATTATTTCATATTGAATCAGAAAACATCCGATACTCCCGTTTCATTGACGTTGGAATATTCGGTTGCAGGTAAGTCTTATGCCGCTTCCATTTCTACTTTTGCCAAAGATAATGCATTTAAGGAAGGTACTCATCAAAAGTATAATATTGCGGTCAATGGAAAAGAAATACAAATAACGGGAGGGGAGATTGGCAGCTGGAATGACGGCGGAGAAATGGGGGATATTAACCTTGATGTAAAGACCGGAGATGAAGAAAATAAATAAAGGTCAGTTTTCTCGTTTTATATTGTTTTTTGTCATTGTTTCTGACACTCTCTTTCTCGTGTCAGCGTGTAATGGATGATGGAGAAGAAGACGATGTGTCGTCTTCTGATGGGACAGCATTGAAAATAATGGCCCGTTCCGGCGGAAATACATCTATTGAATATCCGGTTTATCTGTATGCTTTTAATGAGAAAGGAGACTGTGCGGCAAAGCAGAAGATAACTTCGGAAGAGGTGGAAATGAATCTGCAGTTACCTTCGGGAAATTTTAAGGTGGTGGCTCTTTCGGGAGTATCTAAAGGATATGTGATGTCCGATAATCCCAAAATCAGCGATGTAATCACTATGCAAGAAGGTGGTTGTGCTTCAAAAGCAATGATGATGGGAATGGCTGACGTTTCATTGGAAGGAAAGAATAAAACGGTGAATCTTATGCTTACTTACATGGTGGCTTCTCTTAATGTTGTTCTGACAAAAGCGGATAAGGTTAAACAGGTGAAAGTAGGTATATCGCCTTTGCATTCTTCTCTTAATTTTGAAGGAAAATATGGAGGTGAGGAAAAGAAACTGGAAATAGAGTGTGCGTTAGGGACAGATGGGAGATGGACTGCGGGACCTGTTTATATCTTTCCCGGTTCCGGCTCTCAAACCACTTTGTCCATCACGCTGGACGATTCAAAAGGAAGCCACACGTATGGATATGTCAGTAAAGTTGTTCCTCAAGCCAATCATCCTTATAATATAGGTGGCAGCTATACAGGAGATATTTCTATCGATGGAAGCCTGATAGCCAAAGGTTGGGAGGATGCGATAGATGTCGAGTTTAAATTTGAAACGGATGAAGACAACTCCAATGATGAAGATGTGGATGAGGATATATCGGGAGTTCCCGAGGTTGGAAGCATTTGGAATGATTGTATTGTAGCCGCTTCCAGTAAAAGTAGCGATGGAAGTGGAACAGATTTGTTACTGATGAGTTTGGAAGAATGGGAAAGTCAAATAGCAACTGCCCGGTCTGTTCCCGAAGGCTATTCTGTTCATAATATAAAGAACTGGCGTTTTCCTACGGAACAGGAAGCCAAAGCAATTAGAGACCGGTTTAATGGTGACAGATTGATTGATTTGAATGAGAAAATAGAAGCCAGGAACCAAGAAGAGCTGGAAATAACACATGATTCGGATACACGCTATTTATGTGATAAAGAGGGTGTTTTCTATTCTTTTCAGTTTATTGGCGCAAAGAGAGTTACGAAAGCGGGGAAAGGATAAGTTTTATCTGATTCGTGTCGTTACTACCCATCACTTTTCAAAATAAGGAGTACTTATGTATAATGAATAGAGGCAGGTTTTTAAGCCTGCCTCTACCTTAAAGAGTAAGATTCTTTTTAGAAATGATAATCTACACTTAAGCCGAATACTTTATTGGTACGGGCATAGACATCTGTTCCTTTTATGGTTGTGTTATTGTAGTTCTCTGAAGTTTTGGTGTAATCATCGTATGTTGTCCAGAAATAAGCGATGTTCAGGTTCAAATGCGAATTCATTTTGATTTTGGCGCCAAAGCCCAGAGAATAAGAATCGCAATAGAAACTTGTATCAGTCTGGAAGTTGTTGGACAATCCATAGTCTGTGTTCTGGTAACCGCCACTGATTGTCAGTTGTTTGGTAGCATCCCATTCGATGCCGGCCAAGTATTCATTCGCGCCTTTAGTCAAGTATTTCTGTCTTCCCTCTGCCATGCCTGCCGATTTATCATCATAGAAATGATATTCTACGGAAGCGCGCAGAGTGGGCAGGATTTCATATCCGGCAGCAATTGTTAATAAAGAAGGAATATCACTGGGAGTATTTACGCCGTCTTTGTAAGGAGCAAGCAGCGGCTCGGCTTCTACCGGGTTTACATCTATCTTGTGTGTTTTGTTTTCGATATTCATGTTGGTTTTAAACTCATACTTGGCAGCAAAGTTCCATTTTCCGAACTTAACGTCTGCTCCGATAATGGGAGTCAGTCCCCAACCTGTCTGGTCGCAGTCCAGCTCAATATTGGCAAGCTGAGAACCACCCCGTTCGGGAATCAGTTTGGCATCCAGAAAAACCTTCATAACCTCCGCTGAAATAGTTCATACGCCCTCCGGCAAATACTGACAGCCAGTCATTGATTTTATAACTTAATCCTAATTGCGCACCATAAATATATTGGCGTCCGTCCATGGCACTGTTAATAATATACTTATCGGGAGTCAGTCCTTTGGTTGCAAGCAACCCCCCATTGCAGCAGCACTGAACATGGGCAAACCGTCATCAAAGAAGCCTTGCCGCCACCGCCGGTGATGGCAAAACTGGCAGAGATAGTCCAATCGCCTTTCTTGTAAGCTCCGTGGAAACTGGGGATGAAAGGAGCAGAAGCCGTACCTTTGTAAAGACGTGATGTGCCTTCACCGTCGACAGCCTGAAATAATGGGAAAGTGGAAGTTATCTCACGGGTTTGGTAAGCACTCTGTCCGGTCAAAGAAAGATAAAATCCGTCTTCGGGCAGAAAAGACAAACCTGCCGGGTTGGAATAAACACCGTCGATATCGATTGAAGCACCACGGGCAATCATTCTCAGAAAAAGAAGCATGTTGATTTGTGTTAGTCAGGATACCTCCTGCAAAAGTTGGATTTGAAACCATTAGCGTCGCTGCGCCAATCAGTAGAATTTTCTTCATTAATTATTTTGTTTTTTGATTTTCGGGCGCAAAGGTAGGATAAAATAACACACAAGCAAAGGAATTGTGCAATTAATTGCGCTTTTAGATGAATATTTCAACTGTTTCGGAAGAAACTATTTGAACTTGCAATAAATGGTATAACAGTTATTAAGTCACGAAACAATGTAAAAACAGAATAAATATTCCTACCTTTGTAACTCTTTTAAGCAATCAAAAAAAAGTAAGTATGTATACTAACAAAGAAATATGGAACGTCAGTTATCCGATATTCCTCGGATTATTGGCACAAAACATTATTAATGTGACAGATACCGCCTTTTTGGGGAGAGTGGGTGAAGTGGAACTCGGTGCTTCGGCCATGGGTGGATTGTTTTACATTTGCGTTTTTACGATAGCCTTTTGGCTTTAGTACAGGTTCGCAGATTATGATAGCCCGGCGCAATGGAGAAGGCAGATTCAGAGATGTAGGGCCTGTTATGATGCAGGGGTGTGCTTTTCTGTTGATATTGGCGGTCGGTCTTTTGGGCTGACTCATGCGGCTGCTCCTTCGCTGATACGCTTGCTTATTTCTTCGGATGCCATATTCGATGCTACCAAAGAATTTTTGAACTGGCGTATTTTCGGTTTCTTTTTTGCGTTTGTCAATGTCATGTTCCGTGCTCTTTATATAGGTATCACGCGTACGAAGGTACTGACCTTGAATGCCATTGTCATGGCTATGGTGAATGTCGTGTTGGATTATGCCCTGATTTTCGGTCATTTCGGTTTGCCTGCCTTGGGGTTGAAAGGGGCTGCCATTGCTTCGGTTATTGCTGAGGCCTCTTCGTTGGTCTTTTTTCCTTCTATATACTTGGGCAAGAATCGACTTCCGAAAATATGGGCTGAATCATTGGCCGCGTTTTGATTTCACTTTGCTGGGACGCATCTTGAGCATTTCTTGTTTTACGATGGTACAGTATTTTTTTGGCAATGGCGACCTGGTTTTGTTTTTTTTGTGGCTGTAGAGAGATTAGGACAGCGTCAACTGGCCATTGCAAATATAGTGAGAAGCATTTATGTGGTAATGCTGATACCTGTCCAGTCCTTGTCTACCACCGCCAATTCGTTAGTAAGTAACTTGATTGGTGCCGGAGGGGTGAGTCACGTCATGCAACTGATGGGGCGTATTGCCCGTATGTCTTTTATTATTATGGTGGTATGTGTTGCTGTTCTGGTTGTGTTTCCGCAGGCAATGCTTTCTGTTTATACCAATGAGGAGGCTTTGCTGATAGAGTCTGTACCTTCTCTTTATGTCATAGGAGGTGCCATGCTGATTGCAGCGGTTGCCAATATTTATTTCAATGGTATTTCGGGCACTGGGCAACACACAGGCTGCCTTGATACTTGAGACTGTGACTCTTGTCATTTATACTTCCTATATCATTTTTGGATAGGATATATTGTGAAAGCTCCCGTATCTGTCTGTTTCTCCACCGAAGTAATTTACTATGCTCTGTTATTGATTTGCAGCGTTATTTACTTGAAAAAAGCAAAATGGCAGAATAAAAAAAGATATGAGGTTAATTAAGCTTTTTTGTATTTTTGCACCTCAAAAGCTGTTTAAGGTTAGTGATTAAAGTTCAGTAGGACTTATAATTCATAATTCGTAATTTATAATTAAAGATATATGTTCGATAATTTAAGTGAGAGACTGGAACGGTCTTTTAAGATTCTGAAAGGTGAGGGAAAAATCACCGAAATCAATGTCGCAGAGACTCTGAAAGATGTTCGTAAAGCGTTGCTTGATGCCGACGTGAACTATAAGGTAGCCAAGAGCTTTACAGATACGGTGAAAGAGAAAGCGCTGGGACAGAATGTGTTGACAGCTGTCAAGCCTAGCCAGTTGATGGTAAAGATTGTGCATGATGAGCTGACTGCGTTGATGGGTGGCGAAACAGCCGAACTGGAATTGAACGGTCGTCCTGCAATCATCTTGATGTCGGGTTTGCAAGGTTCGGGTAAGACAACTTTCTCCGGTAAGCTGGCACGTATGCTCAAGGCGAAGAAGAACCGTAAACCTTTGTTGGTGGCCTGCGACGTCTATCGTCCTGCTGCTGTCGATCAGTTGACTGTTTTGGGAGAACAAATCGAAGTCCCCGTATATAGCGAACCGGGCAGCAAAGACCCGGTGCAGATTGCACTGAACGCTATTCACGAGGCAAAGGCAAAAGGTTATGACCTGGTGATTGTCGATACAGCCGGACGTTTGGCTATCGACGAACAGATGATGAACGAAATTGAAGCCATTAAGAAAGCTATCAATCCGGATGAAACGTTATTCGTTGTTGATTCAATGACCGGTCAGGATGCGGTGAACACTGCCCGCGAATTTAATGAACGTCTTGATTTCAATGGTGTCGTACTCACTAAGTTGGATGGTGATACCCGTGGCGGTGCTGCTCTTTCTATTCGTACGGTAGTAAACAAGCCGATTAAGTTTGTCGGTACCGGCGAAAAGTTGGATGCTATCGATCAGTTCCATCCTGCACGTATGGCAGACCGTATTCTCGGCATGGGTGATATCGTGTCATTGGTAGAGCGTGCGCAGGAGCAATACGAGGAAGAGGCAAAGCGCCTTCAGAAGAAGATTGCCAAGAACCAGTTCGACTTCAATGACTTCTTGAGCCAGATTCATCAGATAAAGAAGATGGGTAACCTGAAAGAGTTGGCTTCCATGATTCCGGGTGTGGGTAAAGCGATCAAAGACATTGATATCGATGATAATGCATTCAAGAGCATCGAGGCTATTATCTATTCCATGACTCCGGAGGAACGTACACATCCCGAGGTCCTGAACGGAACACGTCGTACACGTATTGCCAAAGGGCAGTGGAACCACATTCAGGAGGTAAACCGTCTGTTGAAGCAGTTTCGACCAGACCGCAAGATGATGAAGATGGTCACAAGCAGCAAGATGGGTAAGATGATGCCGAAGATGAAGAAGTAATACCTTATATATAAGGAAAGGAGGAAGTGCAAAACTTTCTCCTTTTTTTTTATTATATCGACTGACTGATTTATACTACATTTGTTGGAAAGAATCATTTAACAAAGAGATTATGCAACTAATTGATGGAAAAGCTATTTCGGAACTGGTGAAGCAGGAAATTGCTGCTGAAGTTGCCGAAATCGTAGCTAAAGGTGGCAAGCGTCCCCATTTAGCTGCAATTCTCGTCGGACACGACGGAGGAAGTGAAACATACGTAGCGGCCAAGGTAAAGGCTTGCGAGGTATGCGGTTTTAAATCGAGCCTCATTCGCTATGAAGCGGATGTGACGGAAGAAGAGTTGTTGGCTAAAGTCAGAGAACTGAATGAAGATGCCGATGTAGACGGCTTTATCGTTCAACTTCCATTGCCAAAGCACATATCGGAACAAAAGGTGATTGAGACCATCGACTATCGTAAAGACGTGGACGGTTTTCATCCCATCAATGTGGGACGTATGTCAATCGGACTTCCTTGTTATGTATCGGCTACCCCGAACGGAATCCTCGAACTGCTGAAACGCTATCACATCGAAACGCAAGGTAAAAAGTGCGTAGTGTTGGGCCGTAGCAACATTGTAGGCAAGCCGATGGCAGCCCTGATGATGCAGAAATCTTATCCGGGTGATGCTACAGTAACGGTTTGCCATAGCCGTAGCAAGGATTTGGTTAAAGAATGTCAGGAAGCGGATATCATCATTGCTGCTCTCGGTCAGCCCAACTTTGTAAAAGCCGACATGGTGAAAGAGGGGGCTGTGATAATCGATGTGGGTACTACGCGTGTGCCGGATGCAAGTAAGAAGTCGGGCTTTAAGCTCACAGGAGATGTGAAGTTTGACGAAGTGGCTCCGAAATGTTCTTATATTACTCCCGTGCCGGGAGGGGTAGGGCCGATGACCATCGTTTCGTTAATGAAAAACACATTGTTAGCCGGTAAAAAAGCTATTTATAAGTAAAGGATATTGCTTTAATGAACCGAAATGCCGAGGGTGTGTCAGGATGATGGCTTGTTTTCATGTTGATACACCTTCGTGTTTTCGGATGCAACAGCCGATGTGGAAGATAAATCCCTCATCGCTGCTTACTGTAAGAAAGGGAGGGTTAAGTCGTTGCTTACTATCGGTTAAGAGCTCCTGAGCGGAAGAGTGCTACGTCCTACTGTAACAGGACGTACGTCCCATTGCAGTAGGACGTACGTTCCATTGTAGCAGCAGGATATACGTCCCATTGCAGTAGGACGTAATAAACAAACTTACAGAAAGGCTTGATCTAAAGGACGAAAAGGCTTAGAATACCAAAGTCGTTGTCTTTGATATTGTACAGGGATGATAAAATTAAAAAAATAAAGAAATGAAGAATGTGGTTATATTGTTGTTCGCTCTAGTGTTAATAACTTCATGTGGCGGACAAAAGAAACAGGAAGAAAAAGGAAGTCCGGAATGTTCAGTTAAAGGGAGAAGAGATGCCTGTTGATATAGCCCTGTTCCGATATGCATACCGAATTAGGGTACAAGGGAGATAAAGCCGTAGTCTTTGATCTTCATAATGTGGATTATTATTATCATGCTTTCACATATCCCGGCTTTAAGTATATTTCCTCTTTCGGTAAACGGGGTGAGGGTCCTGAGGAGATGATTTCGGCTGAAAATATTCGTTGGGGAGGAGATAATACAGCATGGGTGTTGGATGGCTCAAAGAATCGTTTGTTTCGATATGGCGGCATTGCACCGGGACAAGAACCGAAACTGGAGGAAAACATTTCGTTGGACAAGGCGTTCATGCGTCCTTTAGACTTTGATTTATCGGGTGCGGATTCCTTTGTTATTCCCGATTATTCGGGAGAAAACCGCTTTAGTTGGGCAGACATGTCGGGGAACTTATTGCATAAGTCCGACTGTATACCAATAACTGACGAGAAACAATTGAAAGAAAGCGCACCTGCTGTGGCACAAGGCTGGCGTAGCTTTATCTCGTTTAGTCCGGATAAGAAACTTTTGGTGACAGTAACTCAATTGGGGAGATGTGCTTGATATTTATAATATGGAGAACGGCCGACACATCAACTATAAGGGAGAAGATGGTGAACCGGAGTTTCATGTCACTTCAGAAGGATATGGCATTCCGGCCGGACGGATGTGTTATTATGATGTTCAAGTGACAGAGCATTATATTTATGCCATTTATGATGGACGCAAGTTTAGTGATATCATGAAGGAAAAGGAATATAAGCAGGGTGCAAAACAGCTTCGGGTGTTTGACTTTGATGGAAAGCTGCGTAAGGAATACATGCTGGACCGTCCGATTACGGGTATCTATGTAGACGAAGCCGGCCATTGTTTATGGGCAACGGATGTAAATACGGATAATCAGATAGTGAAGTATATATTTGATTAGCTATGGTTGGGTTGCTTTGGAGTCGATGGGTTTTAAGAACAGTTTAAAAAACCCTTGCCTCTTACTGTTGCAATGTCGTAAGGAGAATTTCTTAAAGCTTCACGGATGTGCTTGATGTGTGGTAAGCATCCGATAAAGTACACATTGTATTTTCATAAAATAGAAAACTCGATATCAACTTTAGTCAAAAAGGAGGTTGACTCCTTGAGTTATATACCATTGAAACCGGCCACCGTTTCTTCGCTTGGTATTATTTCAAAGCAAAGAAGCCGGATGCTTATATAAAGTCGATGGCTACCCATCGCTTAAATAAGATGTTTGTATGGGAACACACGCTACAAACATTTGAAGCAGTTTCTAAGCCTATTCAAAATTTTCTCAACAATAATCTTATAATGGTCAACTTGACCAACGGAACCGTTTTTACATAGATTGGAATTGACAACCAATTGATAGCCGGCACCTCTTATTCTTTTTATTTTATATTGCGGATAATCTTGTAATACTTTCCTTAACCTATTAATACTTGAGTCAACTCTTCTATCCAAATTCATTTCGCCCAATGTCTCGTACTCATTTGTCCACAGTCCTTTTTTTATTTCGTCCCTAGAAACAAAATGTTCAGTTCCTTTCTGAAAAAGCAGTAACAGTTGAAAAGCTTGCTTGGAAATATCCAACTCTTTTGAGCCCATATATGCTTTTGTCTTATTCGTATCCAAAATTATATCTTCCAATCGAATATTCCCTTCTGCCGCTTCTCCTTCACTCTCCGACGCTTTAACTTCGGCAGCAATAAAATTATCTTTTGCATTAAATTTCTTGTTCTTATAGTAGGTATATATGAGTATTAATAAGGCCCCTAATCCTAATACACAAACTACATAGAATATAATCAATAGGGGTATATATTTTATTATTGTCCAAATATTGTAATTCACCCATGCCTGCACACTGACAGTTTCTCTTGCATCCAGAAATTGTATCGTTGTGCAATATGCCGTCCGGGGAGAAAGAGAATCATTATTACTATACTGGGGCTGTCCCTTATATCGATAAACAATTCCCATTGAATCCGTTATGCCATTCTTTTTTTCATCTTTTCATTAAAGACAGCCATAAATGTATCCGGATTTATAGGAGAGTACTCCGCCAAGAGGTATTGGGTCACTAATTGATTAGCCCTATATTCATCTATACTATCTTTAAAAGAAAAAAGTCTCTACTCCTTTTTCTGTCTCTATTTGATAATTTTTAATCTTCCTTCCTCCTGGTCGAGAATAGATTGGTTCCGTATTGCTTCTGACATGATAATCCTCTATTATAGTTTCTTGCAAAACGCGTTCAGCCAACATGTGGATATCCTCTTCTGCAGACGAAACTGAAAAATAGAAAACGCCAATTATTCCAATCACGATTAGAATAATTAATCCAATTGTACTTTTGAATCTTGCAGCCATACTTTTTTTTTTGCAAAGATAACAAAAATAAAAATATGGATAAAAATATAATAAAAAAGAGATGATTGTAGGTGTAATATATCTATTCATAGCATCGGTGAGGTTCCCATAAGACTTCAGTAAGGTAAATACAAGGCTTTTGTAAGGTAAATGTGAGGTTTATTCTATGCTTTAAATTTAAAAATAAAAGCCTAATTTTACCTCCAGCTAATAAGATAGAAAGTATGAAAAAAAAGAAAATGATTTTTTTCATTTATTGTTGTAGCAACAGTAATGAGTTTTTATAGGTTCTTCCTATTCTAATAATAATACTAATGATTTACTATTAGATAATATAGAAGCATTGGCAAATGGAGAACAGGAAAATGGTATAACATGTATAGGAGAAGGAACGGTAGATTGCCCTATTGGTATCAAAGTAAGAGCAGTAATCAAATATTATAGTTTAGAATAATACATGAAACACATTTATTTACTGTTTTTTCTCTGTTTATTATGTTCTTGCAAGGAATCAGAAAAAGAGAAAATTGCTCGTTTGGTGAGGGAATGGGATGGGGAAAGAGATTTCCTTCCCTCCCCATTCTGTCTTCACCATTCAAGGGAAAGACACGATTGATTTTTCTTTCGCAGATGCCGAATATAAGATAGTTACTTATGTAGACTCTGTAGGTTGGACCAGTTGCAAGTTGCAATTGCCTCGTTGGAAGGAATTCATGCACGAAGTAGATTCATTGGCTCAGGGGAAAGTGCCCTTTGTGTTCTATTTCCACCCCAAGGATGTAAAAGAGTTGCGTTACATTACCCGGAGGGATGCCTTCACTTATCCGGTTTGTTTCGATGAAAAGGACGATTTTAATGCATTAAACCGTTTTCCCGGTGAAATGACATTTCAATCTTTTTTATTAAACCGGGAAAATAAAGTGATAGCGATAGGCAACCCGGTTCATAACCCGAAGGTGAAAGAACTCTATCTGCAGAGATTGACCAATGGCAAAATGCCTTCTTCGGCAGTTGCCATGACAGACGTTTCCGTCAATACGGCCAATATGGATTTCGGGACTTTTCCACAATCGGAAAAGCAGGAATACAAGTTTGTATTGACCAATGAAGGCAACAATCTGCTGGTCATTCAGGATGTCACTACATCTTGCGGTTGCACCAAGCGTGAGTTACAGCAAGGAACCTGTCCGTCCCGGCGCGTCATTGGAACTGACAGTGACGTATGAGGCAGAAGAAAAAAGGTCATTTCAATAAGATGATAACCGTGTATTGCAATACAAAGGCATCCCCGCTTCGGTTAATGATAGCAGGGAATGCCAAATAAATAGAGTTTAATTTAGAGAAACCCTTCCTTCCTTTGGGTTTCTCCTTAAAGAAAGGAGGATTAGTCCGATGCAAACTTAATGGAAATAATCAGAATCTGCAAGTCATGTATTTGCTTTTTTTCTGCGGTGGAGTTCTTTCCGACAAAAGATGAAAACAATTTTAATTAATCATCGAAACATATAAAAAAGAGATGAAAAAGAATATTTTGAAAGCAACAGTTGTTGCTGCATTTGCTTTGATAGCAGGATTTAATGTGTATAACTCTCAGAAATCGGATGTGATGTCTGAGTTAGCTTTAGCTAATGTGGAAGCATTGGCTGATGACGAATCTGTAACTGTTGAATGCCCAGGAGGTACTGATGAATGTGCTAGAGTTCTAGTTGGTAATACAGTACATTTGTTTTTAAAAATAAAAAATAAAATATTGGGCTCTCAATGCGAATGATTTTATTTTTATAAATGAATTCCTAGGCAAAAACAAAGAATATAATTTCTTTCTATTGATTTTGCCTAGGATATTGAAGAAATTATATGAAGTATATTTATCTATTATTTCTATTCTGTTTGTTCGGGTGTACTCGGACTACGAATAAACAATCAAATATTAAAAATATATATTTAGAGCAATCAAATATTCAGGATTTTATAGGTCTTCCTATTCAATTAACCACCTTGGATTCAGTATTGTTTATTAATGACTTTTATGGAGATTCCTTAATTCACTGCATTTCATTAAAAGATAATAAACCAATAGCCAAGTTGGGAGTGAAAGGCAGTGGTCCCAATGAAGTTTTGTCTCCATTGTATATATTTATCAAAGAGGATTCTTTGTTTATGTTTTCAACGTCCTCAATGGACATTATATAATATTGACTTGCAGGGTGGTAAAGTCAAAAAAAAGATTACAGTACCTATGGAAGTAAGTTTGTTGTTTCCATTTCAGGATAATCTTTACTTTTGTTCAGGTATGTTTGATGATAAACGTTTTTGGATTCTCAATTCTTTGGGGAGAAAGTAGCTGCATTGGGTGATTATCCCCTACTTTGGAACGAGGAAGCCCATATCCCACTAGCAGTAAGAAGAATGTTTCATCAAGTACGAGGATATGGTTATTCAAGGACAAAAGGAGTTGCTGTAACTGATTCTCATGTCCTAGATTTATACAATAAGAATCACAAAGGAGAGTATATTCTCAAAAAAGAGGTGTTGCTATCGGCTTATGAATATGATTTTACGGATAAAGGTATATCCAGCCAGACACAATTAAGGTCTTCGTTCATGAAAGGTGCCATAAATCTTGCTGTAACCGATGATTACATTTATATATTATTTGATGTAAAATTCGCAAGAGAACCTGAAACGTTTGAATAATGAGATTTGGAAATTTGATTGGGAAGGTAATCTTATATGCAAATACAAACCCAATATTGATATTTCTCTTTTTACATTGAGTTCTTGTAATAACATTATAGGACTGACGAATACAGAAGAACCTCAAATAGTTATATGGCATGAATAGTTTCTTTTATTTAATTTAGCCTCCAATAAACAATAGGCTATGGTATGGATATGAAAATAATCAGAATCTGCAAGTAATGTATTTGCTTTTTCTGCGGTGGAGTTCTTTCCGACAAAAGATGAAAACAAGATTAATGAATCATCGAAACATAGAAAAGAGATGAAAAAGAATATTTTGAAAGCAACACTGGTTGCTGCATTCGGTTTGATAGCAGGATTTAATGTGTATAACTCTCAGAAGTCGGATGTGATGTCTGAGTTGGCTTTAGCTAATGTGGAAGCATTGGCTGATGACGCAGAATCTGGTGAAGACTTTTACTAATGGAACAGATTGTGTTGCTGTATGGGAAAATTATACTTGTAGAGGAAAAGATGGCAAGTTATATTCTTATTCAATACCCAAGGCGAATAGCTAATAAAGATTCAAACCCTCTTTAAGAACAAAAATATTAATTGCTTTTGGGACTAGGCTTGTACCAATTCCCCAAAGAAGAGAAGGAATTTATGCAAAGATTATTTTTTATTGTGATAGCCGGTATCTTGATGTCCGGGTGTGCTTCTGAGAAGAAAAAGCAGGAGCTTGAAAGAGTTAGCAATATTGCATATACTACCATAACAGATAGTATCTATTCGAGTATGCCGGGAAAAATTACGGCTTTAAATGGACGCGTGTACTGGCACGATGTGACAGAAGCGGATAATTTTATTCATGTGGTAGATGCATCATCCGGTAAGGAGGTGTACAGTTTTGGTAATATGGGTGATGGCCCGAATGACTTTGCAATGCCGATTCCTTCCAGTTTCTACAGAGGGTTTTTTTTTATCTAAGTGACTTGCAGAAAGGAATAGAGCATTTGTATGTTTTCGGTGAGGATGGGGCTTGCCACGTGGATAGAGGCAGCCTTGAAAAGAACTCGGAAGTAACCAGGATGCTCCATGTGGGCAAAAGCACTATAATTGCTCTGACTCCCGGTGCGGAAAATCTGTTTAAAGTGTCATGCAACGGAACGACCCAAGCAGGAGGCAAGTTCCCCTTGTCGGAAAAAGTCGGGAATGCCTTCTATCTTTATCAGGGCAACATGGACTATAATGCGAACCGGAACAGGTTAGTATACAGCAGTATGTCTTTCCCTTATCTTGCCACTTACTCTTTGGACGGATGCAAGCTGTCATTGGACAAGGAACTGCCCGAAAAGATAGACTACACCGTTCAGGATGGGAACTTGGTGACGGCTAAAGATTCCAAGCGCGGCGCGATGGAACTGGCATTGACCAAGAATCATATCGTAACGCTTGACAGGGATGTGGTGGTGGAAGGAGAGAAACCCAAAGGAGCCTCTCCACGTGACCCTTCCACCCTTCCTCATTCACTCTTCATTTATGATTATGAGTTGAACCTTACCCATATTCTGAATATGCAATTCCCGATATTGAGAATATGTGGTGATTCTCAAGGTGATGTCGTCTATGCGATAGTTCTGTCTCCGGAGTATAAGCTGATACAGATAAACATTTCCTCGATTAATGATAGTAGGAATGCCAAATAAATAGAGTTTAATTTAGAGGAATCCTTACTTCCCTTGGGTTTCTCCTTAAAAAAGGAGGATTAATCCGATGCAAACTTAATGGAAATAAGCAGAATCTGCAAGTCATGTATTTGCTTTTTCTGCGGTGGAGTTCTTTCCGATAAAAGATGAAAACAAGATTAATGAATCATCGAAAAAACAAAAAGAGATGAAAAAAGAATATTTTTGAAAGCAACACTGGTTGCTGCATTTGGTTTGATAGCAGGATTTAATGTGTATAACTCTCAAAAAAGTCGGATGTGATGTCTGACTTGGCTTTGGCTAATGTGGAAGCATTGGCTAGCGGTGAAGAAGGTATTGGAAAGGGCTTATTGTATGGAACAGAGCCTGATGAGAATAACCAATGTCACTATTGCTGCTGCCCTGGTGATAACGATTGCGGAGCTGCAGCTTGTAGCGGATGCTAAATATTTACTAGTGGATAATAGAAAACATTTTATGTCTTTTCTCACTAATCTTTCTATTATCCACTAAAATTTATCAATTATGAAATTATCTATCATTACATTATTATTAATATTATTGCTATGTGGTTGTAGCACACATCCTCAAAATGAGAACGGTAAGTTTATAAGGATTGACATAGAAAATTCAGCCAATAATCCATTCAATTTATCAAATCTTTCAAAAGAGGTGAGTTACATAAAACTTGAAACAAATGATTCATGTTTAATAAACAGTATAAAGGCAATATTCTATATTGACAATCAGATTATAATTAGAGACAATAACTCTATTTTATTTTTTTGACAATACTGGAAAATTCCAATATAAAGTTAATCACCAAGGTGATGGACCAGAAGAATATCTTCGATTATCTGACTTTGATATTTGCTCTAAGAATGAGACAATGCACATATTGGATACGAGAAAAAAACAAATATTACAATACGATATGAAAGGGAAATTTCAGAATAAAAAAAGATATTAATTTTTGGGCCATTGGGATGCAGCTTTTTTAATGATTCCACGAGTATTTTATATAGTGGGAATCAAATATCACAAAACCAAAGTTATAAATTTACAATCTATAATAACATTAAGCAGAGTGTATCAGGTGGATTTTACCCTATTTCTCAGAAAAAGTCCAATTATCTACATGTTCATAATAACACTAATTTTAGTAAATATGGAAATGAATTCTTATTCTACGAATTGTATAATGACACGATTTACACTTTAACTTCAACAAATTGCATTCCTCGCTACTATCTAAATTTTGGCGCTTCAAAGAATTCCGAATTCATATTTCGAGAAAGATTATAAAAACATCATGGAATTCCAAAATGAAATGAGCAAAAATGTTTTTTCGTATGGTATAAGTTCATTGCTCAACTTTCACAATAATATATTGCTCTCTTATTTCCATAATAAGAAAAAACACTTCCTCTATTATAATAAAAACGATAATAGTAATGTATCTTTCCATCAAATAACTGATCAAAAATCTATTTAATGATTTCATCATTGATATCAAGAAATATAAAGTGAACTTTTTATTCTTACGAAAATTATTTATTTACTATTTTCGACAATGAACTCTACATAGACGGAATAGGAAAATTAAAGACAAAAAAATACAGGATGAACTCTCGGCAGTTAGCATAGATGATAATCCAATTATAAGAATTTGTAAAATTACCGATTAATAATTATGGTATCATCCGACTTGCATCCTTCAAAACAGAAAAGCAGAAACGCAAATTCACCTTGAAGAGCGTAAAAAATAAGCAATAATCAAAAGCATTCTCTGCTTCGTTTAAAGATAACAGAAAGGATTATAAAAACAGTAAAACTCATGAGAGCAGAAAGAGGGTGGAAATAAACATATTTTTTCTTTGCCGGAAGATGTTCTTCCCACCCCTGCGACTCTCTTCTAAATGCACCCGAACCATCTATTGGAGAGATTTTAATCCATTGAAAACAAATAGAATATGAAAACAAAGAATTTAATTGCTGTAATAGCAGCAGCATTCCTTAGCAGTTGTACACCTCAGAAGGAGGTAGCCGGAGACGTTTCCTTTTTCGCGCGAGGACTTTCAGACAACAAAAAAGAATTGAGTAATCCACAAGAAATTGCAATTGACAGCCTGCTTAACCCGGCCGGTTTCCGTGTGATGAACGATAGCGTGCTTGTGGTGGTGAATCAGCCCAATTGCGAGTTCCTGCTCGAACTCTATTCCCTGAACACATTGCAGCCGTTGGCGCAATTGATAACAAAAGGTAACGGGACCGGGAGAAATGTTCAGCTGCGCTTTAGGACTTCACTCTAATGCTTCCGACAATTTCTATTTGCAGGACTCGAATTCAAAGACCTGTTATATCGTCGATTTAAAGACCTTATTGAATAGCCGCCGGTTCGTTCCCGACGAGCAATTCAGATATTCATCGGAAGTCTTGCCTACTTCGGATTTATGCCTATTGGATGATAACCGCTACATAGGATATCACATGTGGTATCTGGATGATAAGCAATTCAGCAAAGTGGATTCTCCCATCGGCTATTACCAAAAAAAGGAGAGGACAGTGGCAAGGGAATGGATGATTTTCCTTTCTTTGTGGCTTCCGTGAATGGTGCTCGTCTGTTTAAGAACCCACAAACTCAGGAGTTGTGGACTGCGGACATGCATCGTGATGCCATCCGAATCTATAATGATTCATTAAAGCAGATTCGCGAATTGGTCGGCCCCGACCATTTTTCACCGGAGTATACCCGGAGGCAAATAGATGCTCCCGTAGCCTTCGTCACTTTTGCTGATGAATGTGATTATCATGCTTATACGGATTATTATATCACCGACAAGCATATTTATTTGGTTTATGAAGGCAACAAGCATTTCGACATGAAAAATCTCTCACCTGTGGAAATATTCAAACTGGACTTTGACGGAAACTTGCTTTGCAACTATAAACTAGACCGATATGTGTATTCCATATCCATAAATAGGAAAGAGGATACGCTTTATTGTGCTTCACGTCCGTCTGTCATGGAGCCGCCTGTCATTTTGAAGTATAAGTTATAGAACATCGGCAAACAGTCCAAAAGCCTTCAAGAGTATAAGTAACAAACTGGTTATGAGAACTAATATCTATTTAATTATCGTATTATCCACTATCTGTTTTAGTTCGTGCTGCCGGGAAAAGGATTTGAAGTATTCCCTGAATGCCGCAGGCAAGAACCGAATAGAGCTGGAAAAAGTACTGGAACATTATAAGGATAGTGGTCCTAAATATGATGCTGCATGTTTTCTCATAAAGAATATGCCGGGATATTATTCGTATGCAAAAAGTTCCGGTCTGGACAGTTTGAGAAAAATACAATCCGTCATATTCCATAAAAAACATTTTCCTCGTGATTTGCAAGACAAATGGAGTAAGTTCTCTTACAAGAGCACGCCCAAGGTGTATGACTGCCACGCTATAAAGGCTGAGTATTTAATTGAAAATATAGACTTGGCCTTTGCTGCCTGGCAGAAGAGACCGTGGCGGCACTCTCTTTCATTTGACGAGTTCTGTGAATGGATATTGCCTTATCGCATAGGGGACGAGCCGTTGGAAAACTGGCGAAAGGTTTTTTAGAGAAAAAGTGCTCTTCTTATTGAGAAAATAGGCGGGACGGGAGAATAGAATAACTGGATTAGACCGTTCGATTACAGGCATCTATGTGGATGGGGCAATTCATTGCTTGTTGGCAACGGATGTAAATACGGATAATCAGATAGTGAAGTATATATTTGATTAGCTATGGTTGGGTTGCTTTGGAGTCGATGGGTTTTAAGAACAGTTTAAAACCCTTGCCTCTTACTGTTACAATGTCGTAAGGAGAATTTCTTAAAGCTTCACGGATGTGCTTGATGTGTGTATCAATTCTGCTATTTACATCTGCCGCTTCGTTTCCCCATACTTTTTCTTTTTATCTCTTTACGACTGATGTATTCTTTGTCCTGCCCATCGTATAAAAGTTGTAGTATCTGAAGGCTACGGGGCTGAATTTGACATGGTGTTTTATTTATATATAATTTTTTGTCAGGGCTGACGTACCAACCATCGGGGATGGAGTCATTTATCATAACAGAGGAAGGCGCTTTAGGAAAGCAATACTGTTTTTTGATAAGGGTAATCAATAGAAAGACAATTGCACCTGCTAATAAAATAATAAGCAGAAAATTATAAAATGGAGTCTGTTTAATGAGCAGAGGCAACCAGTCATAGTCTATCCATGCGCTTACATGATATGTTTTTGCGATATCTAAAGCATAGAAAGGAGTTTGATAACTTGCCGAATGATATGATAAAGAGTCTTTATTGCTGTAGGTATATGTGTTGGGCGAACGATATACGATGCCGGTTTTTCCATCTATGGAATGTCGTTTCATTCCTTCTTGAAGTTTCTTGTTGACGTTATCAGGAATAAGAGGATTAAGACGGCCCATGACATACTCTTCTGTTAACCTACATGCTGCTTCTGAATCTACGCTGTCCTTAAATGTATAGATAGTCTTACCGGTCGCTGTCTTTATATAGGTTTGCTTTTACTTTGTTTTTCCCTTTCTGGCTCGATACGAGTGGAAGTTTCCCGGATCTTGTGTGATAATCATCAACGATTACTTCCTTTAGGACACCATTTATTTCACCATTCGTTTTTTGGAGTGTGCTATTAAACGAATGCATTATCATTACTATTTCAGCTGTAATACATATTACAAGAGGGATGTACCGGTTGATTTTTCCTTTTTCATATTCCATTCTTTATTATCTGCAAAGGTAATATAAATTATTGTTTTTGGGACTTTCTTGGTCAAAAACAGCCTGATGGAATTCTGAACTTTTCTGAACTTTCTGAATTATCATGGAGTTCAGAAAACTATTGACGAAATCCCTTGGATTATTGATTTATCTCCCATACCTTTGGCATCGTTTTAAAAAGAAATGTATTATGAGAAACATTTGACCAATGAGAGCAACAATCTGCTGGTCATTCAGGATGTCACTACATCTTGCGGCTGCACCAAGGTGAGTTACAGCAAGGGAACCTGTCCGTCCCGGCGTGTCATTGGAACTGACAGTGACATATGAGGCAGAAGAAAAAGGTCATTTCAATAAGATGATAACCGTGTATTGCAATACAAAGGCATCCCCGCTTCGGTTAATGATAGCAGGGAATGCCAAATAAATAGAGTTTAATTTAGAGAAACCCTTCCTTCCCTTGGGTTTCTCCTTAAAGAAAGGAGGATTAGTCCGATGCAAACTTAATGGAAATAATCAGAATCTGCAAGTCATGTATTTGCTTTTTTCTGCGGTGGAGTTCTTTCCGACAAAAGATGAAAACAACTTTTATTAATCATCGAAACATAGAAAAGAGATGAAAAAGAATATTTTGAAAGCAACACTGGTTGCTGCATTTGCTCTGATAGCAGGATTTAATGTGTATAACTCTCAGAAGTCGGATGCGATGTCTGAGTTGGCTTTGGCTAATGTGGAAGCATTGGCTAGTAATGGTGAAAGTGAAGGAATAAATTGGAGAGGATACTACTTAGACATCGATAATAGTTGCTGTAAAATAGGACGTTATTCTGATGAATGTTCTGGAAAATATACTACCTGTGGAGATTAATTAATATACAAAAGAATATGAAGAAATATAATTGGATTATATACTTTTTTATTTTATTGCCATCTTGTATTGGTATTAAAAATCAGAATAGTGTGGAAATAGATTTAAGTAAGACTGTTCCTTCCATTAAATATTCCACGTTTGTGAAAAAAATATAGAATATGTGGATTTGCATTTGAATGACAGTTTACCAATATATGGAGTTGAAAATCTTTATTTAGACGAAAACAAAATATTTATCAAAGACCGGAAATCGGAAGGTATTCTTATTTTTGATGCTATCACAGGTAAACTTTTAAAGCGGATAACCCAATATAAGGAAGGACCGGAAGAAATCAAGATAATTGGAGCTTTTTGTTTGGATACCTATAATAAACAGCTCTGTATTTTCGATAAAGGTGATATGAAAATAAAATTGTATGATTATTCAGGCGATTATATTTCTTCGTATGTTGTTTCAGACTTTTTTTTTATAGATATGGCCAAATTGGATAAAAATAGTATGACTTATTTTTTATCCAATTTATACTGATAATGAGCAAAAGGAAGGTATTTGGACTTTAAATTCTTTAGATAAGACAGTTATACATTTAGATTCTAGTATAACAGAAAATTGCCGACTACATTATTTCCCAATGTTATATAATAACAATGGTTCTATGGTTTATTATTATGATAGAAACCGGGATAAACTTTCATTAGTGACATTTGACAAAATGGAGAATATGTATAGTTTTGATATACGTCAAAGAATTCCAATTGAAAAGATGGGTTTAAAAGATATTACTCCCCAAATACTGGATGGTTATTCCATTCTACATAATTTTGCCTGTTCGGAAAAATTATTTGTTACTTTCTTTTCAAACTTTTGATAAGCAGAATATAGCAAAAAAAATATAAAATGGGTTCTATTGGATAGAAAAACTGAAGAAATAATTATTTCGGAACATTTAGACAACGATATGGCACAAGAGGTTATAGACAATCATCTTCTTTTTTATTTAGATGATCATACATGGATTAAAGTAGATGATATGACCAATGACTACTACTTAATAAGATTACAATTATTACATTTAAAATAATACCTTTGCAGTTCATGTTGTATTAGGTGGCATTAAGGAAGTAGGTGCTTATTGTGGCTATTTTATAGACACAAAAGGTAGCGGTATAAAAGTCTATTACAAATAGAGAAGAACGAGAAAGGGAAAAATAAACTTTTCCTCTGTTGTTTATATATTCTTCTAGGCAAGGTGATTTTTTTATGCGATATCGCAGTCTGAAGATTTAGACTATAACATTATAGTTCTTAATTTGGATTGATCAATGAAAGCAGACGATAAAGGAGAATTCTCTTCTGCAATTAGCAAATGGATTGTTTGTTTTTTTGCGGTGGAGTTCTTTCCGACAAAAGATGAAAACAAGATTAATTAATCATCGAAAAACAAAAAGAGATGAAAAAGAATGTTTTGAAAGCAACACTGGTTGCTGCATTCGGTTTGATAGCAGGATTTAATGTGTATAACTCTCAGAAGTCGGATGTGATGTCTGACTTGGCTTTGGCGAATGTGGAAGCATTGGCTACCGGAGAAGACGATTGGTCATACCGTTTATTTCCGTGTGCACACAAACCTTGGAACGAATGTGTTTTAAGTACAGATACACGTCGTGATCCCTGTTCTTCATCGTCTTATTGCTAAAAAATAAAGCCAAAGGGATATTAAAACTTAATAAAGATGGTTTGAATATTCTTTTGGCTTAAATTAAATTTATTATGAGATTATTTTTTTTAATATTTCTAGCCATGGTAAGTTGTGATCATCAGCGTACCACACAACCCCATCATATAAAAAGATTCTCTTGCATATGATATAGAGTCAATCAAGATAATTCCTTCTAATGATATTTTAGAACTTAAATCCTACCATATAACTTCTCCTTTTAGTTGTCAAAATATAGATGGAATTATCGCATATAATTATCGTTTACATTCATTAGACTTAATAGATTCATATAATCACAAAGAGATATCATCTATACCATTACAAAGAGAAGGGCCTGATGGAATACCAGGAAGAGTAGCTGGAATATTTCCTTTATCAAAAGATTCTATTTGGGTTTATGATGGAATTTATATGTATCTATTAAATAGTGCGGGTAGAGTAAACGAAAAAATTACTTTAGAGGATAGAGAATCTTTAATTATAAATACTAATTACGCTATGAATACAGTTAACTTCTCTTATAACCCAAAAACGACATTCATTGTTGTATTTAACTAGAAAAGACGATTTTATAGTAGAAGAATATGATATAAAAAAAAGAAAAATAATTAAGACATACCCACTTTCATATTCAATAATAAATCCAAAAGGATCTTTGCTATATGCAGATATGGATGCACCTAATGTTAATTTTGTAGACAATAAAATAATCTATAATTATCCATACGAATCTACAATATATCTATTAGACATGGATTCCGGAAAACAATTATTGATAGATGCCCCAAGTTGCTATACTTCAAATAAAGCACAGACGTGCAAATGCTAATGGGTATTCAATTTGGGAGAGACACCGAATCGAAAATGTACACTTTTACGATATTATGTATTTACCGGAATGTAAAACATATATTCGATTACACATAGGTGGAATTGATTTTTCAGAAAAAGAGTCTGTGCAAACATTACTTGATAGTAGACCTATTTACATGATGGCTTTTGATAAAGATTTTTTAATATTATGGGCGAAAGTAAACTAGCAGGAAAACGATATAGTTGCTTTACAGGATGGTGTGCATTGAAAAATTCTGTATTGTTATTCAATGAAAACAGCTTATCGGATTCCATTAGTTATGAAACCTTGAATGTAGATATTATCAGCTCCATTAGAGGTCTTTAATATCCTCTATGATTAAATGCACTGTAGGGGAAGTAGAGTTGGAAAAGTATTAAATTCGAGTATGCTCAATAAATAAAGTTTAATTTAGAGAAACCCTGCCTAGAGTCTTGGGTTTCTCCTTTAAAGAAAAGAGGATTAGTCCGATGCAAACTTAATGGAAATAATCAGAATCTGCAAGTCATGTATTTTCTTTTTCTGCGGTGGAGTTCTTTCCGACAAAAGATGAAAACAAGATTAATGAATCATCGAAAAAATGAAAAAGAGATGAAAAAGAATATTTTGAAAGCAACACTGGTTGCTGCATTTGCTCTGATAGCAGGATTTAATGTGTATAACTCTCAGAAGTCGGATGTGATGTCTGAGTTGGCTTTGGCTAATGTGGAAGCATTGGCTGATGATGGTGAGACACTTACTCCCACAGAATGTCCGGGTGGAAGACATCTTTGTCAATGGATAATATACCCAGGCGGTTCTGTTACCTACTATGACAGAAACGGAGAAGATACTATTTAGTTTGGAAAAAAACACTGGATTGGAACTGACTAAAAAATTAGTGAATGATTTGAACTCGTTTTTTATCTAATACCAAGAATTTATGAATATCAAAATTATATTATTAGGATTGTTTACTTTAAAAAGTTTTGTTCAATGTACCACTCATACAACGGATACAACTATAGGATATAAGTTTTCCAATCAAGAGACGTTGGTATTTGAGGACATAGATTATCCTGAAATACTAGGTGATATCATGCAGATTATTAAAATAGATAGCCTTTTGCTGATAAATGATTATTATGGAGATTCTTTACTTACTGTGTTCAATCTTAATAGTAATAAAGTAGAAAGAAAATTATTGGGGCAGGGAGAGGGCCCCAATGAACTAATATCCCCATTAGAAGTTCTTTTTTGTCGAATAATAATTTATGGATTTTAAGTCGTCCTATTCATCAGTTAAATCATCTATCAACACAGTCTATTCATAAAACCCCAAAACTGGTAAGAGATCTGCAAGTTAAAACAGAGGCGGATTGTTTCGTTCCATTAACCGATACTCAATTTGTGTTGTCCGGTTTTTGGAAGAAACGATATGCGTGGATGAACTTACAAAAAAAAGTGATGAGTTAATAGAGTTTGGTGTGAATTCCCGGACTTCTGGGAGGCAGAAAAAGATATTCCACACTTATCTAAAGCTATGTATCATCAATGCCATTTTGCAGTAAATCCTCAAAAACATTTATTTGCTTCATGCTCTTATTTTGTTTTGGAAATCTATGAATATGACCCGTCAGGTAAAAAATGTCCGACACTGAAATTTAAAAAGCAACTTGGAAAATATCAATATAAATTCAGTACTGACGAACATGTTGTCTTCGCAAAGATGAAAGAAGGATGCGACCCGGTCTCTGTCGACATAGTGGGCACGGAAAATCATATTTATCTCTTGACTCAAGACCCGGAACAGAGAAAGCAAAGGAATATTCTAGTCCTTGACTGGAAAGGAAATCCTGTGAAGTTACTGAAAACAGGGCAACGAGTAATGTGTTTTGCCGTTGATGAAGAGAACCAAATGGGATATGGAATTATTCAGGACCCGGAAGATAAGCTTGTATCATTTAAATACAATCTGTGAAAACTTTTTACGCAATAGCTTAATTTAAAGAATAAAAAAAGAGATGAAAAAGAATATTTTGAAAGCAACACTGGTTGCTGCATTTGCTCTGATAGCAGGATTTAATGTGTATAACTCTCAGAAGTCGGATGCGATGTCTGAGTTGGCCTTAGCTAATGTGGAAGCATTGGCTAGCGGTGAAATTGATGTGAACACCTCTTATGGATATGGCCTAAGAGATTGTAAAGATTCAGATGGAAATCTTACGGGCAAGCGTTGCGAACTGACGCATCCTTATGATACTTGCAATAACAAATTAACATGGGGAAACTGCCGCTAATTATGTATAGATGTATATTCATGTTCCTTTTGTTGTGCACAAGTTGTGTAGAACAAAAAGGATACTACTTCAATCAAGATAGATTTGATGGCAACAGATAGTGATACCCTGTATTATTCCTCATTTGTTGACTCCTTGAGTTATATACCATTGGAAAAACAAAAGATGATTGTTTAATAAGGGAGATAACGGATGCTATCCTGACCAATCAATACATCTTCATTTTAGACACCCCACAACAGTCCGTTTGGATATATAGCACAAAAGGGAAATTCATACGCTCACTTCATCATCAGGGTAACGGTCCCGGAGAATATATAAACCTGATACAGTTTGAATATGATGCCGACAACAGGGAACTGTTATTATTGGACGGCTGGAATAAATCCATCCTGCGATATTCCCCTGATGATAAATTCATTGATAAAACAGTACTTGATATATATCCCTCAGATTTCAAGAAGACCGCTGATGGATATCTATTATCAATGTTGGGAGCCCCGGACAGCATTGGAGGAGTCTATTCTTATTCTTCGCAGAATCATAAGTCGACGCAATTAATAAAACGAACCTACAATTTGCCATGCAATTTTAATTGGGAATTAATGGGTTATGACAACGAGATAACTTTCATGGCACCTCCTTTTGATAATATAGTTTACAGTTATGATAAGAAAGGAGCATTTAAGACAACAAATACCTTTTTTAAAATCTATCCACTTCCTACACAATCCTATACAGAAGATGTTTCCACCCAACATTTGCCCGATTTCATTCGGACAAATTATATAGAAAGTTCCCATTGGTTGTACGCAACATATTGGCGTGCGGAATCAGGTTTAAGAGTGTTTTTATACAATAAACAAAATGGAGATCTTCAAATAGGGAAACGTTTGGTGAATGATATTGACAGAGTTAAATATACCTATATGACTTCGTCCTGCAATCACAACCGATTTGTCTTTGGATACAGGAAAGAAGAGAATACGGATGACAATCCGATATTACAGATATTACATCTTAAGAATTAGATATGCATTGCGTCAGCCACCGTTTCTTCGCTTGGTATTATTTCAAGGCAAAAAGAAGCCAGAAACTTATATAAAGGCTACTCGTCGCTTAAATAAGATGTTGTATTGCAATACAAAGACATCCCCTGCTTCGGTTAATGATAGCAGGGAATGCCAAATAAATAGAGTTTAATTTAGAGAAACCCTTCCTTCCCTTGGGTTTCTTCTTAAAGAAAGGAGGATTAGTCCGATGCAAACTTAATGGAAATAATCAGAATCTGCAAGTCATGTATTTGCTTTTTTCTGCGGTGGAGTTCTTTCCGATAAAAGATGAAAACAACTTTTATTAATCATCGAAACATAGAAAAGAGATGAAAAAGAATATTTTAAAAGCAACACTGGTTGCTGCATTTGCTTTGATAGTAGGATTTAATGTGTATAACTCTCAGAAATCGGATGTGATGTCTGAGTTGGCTTTGGCTAATGTGGAAGCATTGGCTGAATCAGAATTAAAAAAGCCAAAAGTGTGGTGACTGCAGTACTGATAAACAGGTATATTGTTGTACTCTAGTTATAGAAGGATTAGGTACATTTACACTTAATAAAGATTAATCCCATTAAATAAAAGGAGAGATTTAAAAAAAGTTAGGTCTCTCTTATAATAAAAGTACCATGAAAAACTCATATATAAACACATATTATTTTTTTGCTTTTATTGCTGTGTATTTTCTTGTACAAGTGTATCAAACAATAAAATAATGTTTCCAACAAAAAACTTTAAGACAATAAAGGGAAAACAAATTTTATCAGATTTGTTTATTGGACGGCCTTTAAAAAAAATGAATATTGTGGATAATAAGCTCTTAATGATAGATAAATATGAAGGTAAACAAATAACGATGATTGATTTGATAAATACCAATAAAATCGAACGTATTGCTAATATTGGAGAAGGGCCAAATGAATTTCTTAATTTAAGAGATATAACTTATAATTCAAAAAATAACTCATTGGCTTTTTTGATGGAATGCTAAGACAAGTTTCTTTCTATAAAATTAATGAGCATAAGATTCAAATAAATAATAATACTTTTCATCGTAAAGTGCGATTTAATGCAGATTGTCCCTATGATATTGTTGCGTTTGGGGATTATTTTTTAGCAAATGGATGTTTTAATGCAAAACAATTTGCTTTATTGAATTCTAAAGCGGATATTATTGCGGAATTTGGTGTTTTTCCCGGAGATAATACCGGTGTGGAAGTTGAAAATAGTTTTTTTCTAAAAAACCAAACGACTCTCTGTACTAATTTAGATCAATCTCGATTTGTTGCTGCGGGATATTTCCATGACCAACTCGTCTTTTATCGATTTGAAAATAATAAAAATTATAAAGGTGAGAGAGTATTTTAGCATGAATGCTAAAATGGTTTCAAGGCATACTAAAGATGGGAATCAAGATATCTATAGCTCATCAGAAAATGACGAAACAACACGAACTTACAGAATGCTATATTCAACAAAAGAGCATATTTATGCTTTATATTGGGGTATTGCCAATAAAGATTTTGGGGAAAACAGGAAAGGTTTGTTACATCTTAAAGTTTGATTGGAATGGGAACTTAAAAGAAGGTTGCAAAGTTAATAATTTATTAAAAAAAATATTGCAATAGATGAAAATCTCAAATTGCATATACGCTGTAACGTATCCAGAAGATGAGAGGGAATCCATTTTAATGAAGTATGAGATGTGATTGATAATATAAATTTAAGAATAAAATATTAGCTAAAATAGGTAATCGGGCCTTTTTCTTTTATCTTTGTGTCTTGGTAATTTTATGGTTCTTCTTTCAGGTCACCACTTTCACCACCTTCCATATTCCTTCCGACTCCATGTATCCCGCTTTACAGGCAGGCAATAATGTGTTGGTGAACAAATGGATAATGGGAACCCGCATCTTCAATATCTGGGATGCATTGGAAGGCAAGGAGGTGAAGATTCACCGGTTGCCGGGAGATACGCTGGAAATAAGGAACGGATTCTATAGGATACGCGGGATAGAGGAAAAATTAGGCAAAACCACATGCGGAACTGGGAGGTTATCAACGACAAAAACTGGAATAGGATGCAAAGATGATAATGGAAAAAGAACCGAAAATACAATCCACAGCAATAAAACAGATGAGAGAGGAAATAAAGAAGCTGGTTATCAAGGAATAAAATATTCTTTTACTATATTTGCATTCTCATGCACATTAGGGGAAAAGCTATTTCTATATAATCTTACTTTTTAATAAATAGTCGACAAAGAGTATGCATATATGGAAATAATCAGAATCTGCAAGTCATGTATTTGCTTTTTCTGCGGTGGAGTTCTTTCCGTTAAAAGATGAAAACAAGATTAATAAATCATCGAAAAAACAAAAAGAGATGAAAAAGAATATTTTAAAAGCAACAGTTGTTGCTGCGTTTGCTCTGGTAGCAGGATTTAATGTGTATAACTCTCAGAAATCGGATGTGATGTCTGAGTTGGCTTTGGCTAATGTGGAAGCATTGGCTGATGATGATGAAAACCCAATGTGCGAAAATGGTTGTTTGGATAATGGTGATGGTTGTTTATGCCATTACTGGTTTCCGACTTATAGAGAAGCAAATCTATAAAAAAGAGGAATTTAATAGCCGAACAGCTTGATTGAATGAATTCTCTAAAAAAAAAAAAACGAAGGATAAAAGTAGAATTTATGATAATAGAATCTTATTCTAATTTTTTGGTTTTTCTCTTTCTAAAAGCAAATACTTATGTTAAGAAAAATAGCAAACATATTATTTATTGTGTTAGCCATAACTAGTTGCACTAATAATGCAACAACCGAAAAGCACCAGACAGTTCGTAACAAAATAGAAAACTGTTATCAGAAAGTAAAAGAATTCCAGACTGGCGATATTTTAATAGGCTCTACAACACGTTTATATTCTATGGATAATCATCTGATTATTGCAGACCATAAATCCTCAAATCAGCTTATTCATATTTTTAACATGCAGGATTTTACTTACGTGCAAAGTATAGGAGAATTGGGACAAGGACCTGGTGAAATTACAATTCTTGGGAATATTGGCATAGACAATATACGCAAGAATTTATATATATCCGACTATGGAAAACAAAAAATATTCAGTTACAATGTGGATAGTGCGTTTGCTAGTCCTTTCTATATGCCAAACGTGAAAATGGAAATGGATAAAGGAATATTCCCAGATGTATATCAATTTTTCAGCGATACGCTGGCTATAGGCAGAATGATTTCCCCTACCAGTTCTTCTTCTTTCAAACAAATGTTGGCACGTCTTAATATGCAAACAGGTAAAATACTTCCTTTAAAAGAAAACCATCCTGAAATAGAAAAGAAACGTGTTTGTTTTACTGCTTCAGAAACTAAAAACATCTGTGTGGAGTGCTATACAGGCTATGATTTAATGGTAATAACTGATATAATGGGAAATTTGAAATATAATATTTATGGACCGGAATGGAAAGAAAATCCGACTGCAACTCATTACTATAGTAAAGTAGCATTAGCCAAAGATAAGATTATCGCTTCATATTCAGGCGGTAACAAGCGAACCGATGATTATTATCCTACAAAATTCTTTGTTTTCGATATCGAGGGAAACTATCTTAAAACTTTAGATATAAATCGGAAAATAACAGACTTTTGCTATGATGATAATAGCAATAGAATTATCATGTCGTTCAATGATGATATGCAGTTCGGATATTTAGAGTTGAATGGCCTAATTTAATTATAAATAAAAAAAATAAGCCATGCGATAAATCTCATAGCTTACTCTGTACAATGAAATATATATATTTATATAGTCTGCTAGTTATAGCCGCCGGAATTGCAGGTTGCACGCCAAAAACAGGAAGCCACTCGCCTTCATTAATTACAGAAATTAACTGGGAAGAGATGACTGAAGAAAGAAGGCCATTGCCTCAGCCGCTCCCACTGGTGTGTGATATAGCAGAAATGACAACCTATGATTCCATGATTTTATTAAAGAGCGATAAAACAGCTCCCGCATTCAACATACTTCCTACCGATTTAAAGAAAAGTACCGCATTTGGCACCTATGGCAGGGCGCAGGAAGAGTTATCGCTGAATGTACAGATGATGCATAACAGCGGAAAGGAGCTCAAATTATACGATAACTACGCCATAAAGGAATTCAAATACGAAAACGACAGTGTAGTATATCTAAAAAACGACGAACGGCAAGACCACACCGAATTTCTATCAATATATATGCTCGGTGAATGACACATTGTGTTGCGTCTACAAACTTGCCCTAAACAAAAGAAACCGGAGTCCATTTGGTGAATCTCTTAACGCAAGAATCATACGACAGCATCAGTGTAGCCCAAGGATATTTCGACAATAAAGATATTCCCTATGACTTGGTATGCCACGTATACAGAGACAAACTAATCATAGGACGCAGCAAGTTCAACCAGATAGAGCTGTATAACATCAATACGACCGACAAAAGGCTGGTTCCGGCCTCTGTCATCAACTACAAGAATGCTTCTGCCGAGAATTACATCAAAGAGGGAGCCTGCTACATGTATAATATAAATGCTGATGAAAAATATTTTTATATGCTGAATCAGGATACTGATAAGTTTGGAGAGAAAACATATATTGATGTGTACTCTTGGGATGGGAATCCTGTAAGACGTATCGAGCTCGATGATTTATACCTGATGGGAGTATTAATAGACAATACTTTCTATCTGAAGAAATACACCGATGATGATAACTTATATATTTTGAAACTATAAGATGGAGTACAAAGATTTGATTAGAAAAAAAAATAGGACGGATAGCAGACAGACTGTTAACCGTATTATTCAGTATTTGTATTCTGATTATAGTCTTTATATCGTTTCAGGTCACCACTTTCACTACCTTCCATATTCCTTCCGACTCCATGTATCCCGCTTTACAGGCAGGCGATAATGTATTGGTGAACAAATGGATAATGGGAGCCCGCATCTTCAATATCTGGGATGCACTGGAAGACAAGGAGGTGAAGATTCACCGGTTGCCGGGAGTCAGAAAGATTAAGCGCAATGATGTGCTGGTCTTCAATTTCCCTTATCCTGCCAAGAAAGACTCCCTGGCGATGGATGTCATGCTGTATTATGTAAAACGCTGTATCGCCCTGCCGGGAGATACGCTGGAAATAAGGAATGGATTCTATAGGATACGCGGAACAGGGGAAGAATTAGGAAATATGGCCGCCCAAAGACGCATCTCCGCCCTGACGGAAAACGATTCACGGGGAGTGGTTATGGAGAGTTTTCCGTGGAGCAAACGGTTGGGATGGACGATAAAGGAATTCGGTCCATTGCCTGTCCCGGCAAAAGGGCAGGTGGTATCATTGGATAGCATTTCAATATTATTTTATCAACATATCATAAGGTACGAACAAAAAAAGGAACTTTCATTGAGGGATAAACTTATTTACTTGGGCGACAGCCTGATAAGGGAATATCGGTTTAAAGAGAACTATTACTTTGTATCGGGCGACAACATGGAGAACTCCCGCGATTCGCGGTATTGGGGACTGCTGCCCGAAAGCTACATAGTGGGAAAAGCAACAAGAATATGGAAATCGAAAGACCCTGCCGACGGACATATCCGCTGGGACAGGGTATTTAAAAAGATAGAGTGAAATGAATAAAAGGATACTTTTTCTTGGTTTATGGGTGGTGTGCCTGTCGCTGGTGATGGCCTGCAGCCGGAGGAACGGCATGGAGGGCACTCTGGAACGCGCCGGTAAGAACAGGGCCGAACTGGAGAAAGTGCTGGAGCACTATGCCGGCGACGAGCTGAAATACAAGGCGGCCTGTTACCTGATAGAGCACATGGAGAACTGCTACTTTTTATGCCGACCCCCGGATTGATTCCCTGAAGAGCCTGAGATGGATGGCTACGGTATATCGCGAAGGCCCGTGGCTGGATTCGGTGAAAAGGGTATGGAGTCATTTTTCTTATAGAGACACCCGCAAGGTATATGATGCGGAGGTCATAACAGCCGACTATCTGATAGACAATATCGACCATGCTTTTTGAAGTGTGGGGAAAACGTCCGTGGGCAAAATATTATTCATTTGATGACTTTTTGCGAATATGTACTCCCCATACCGCATTGCAAACGAGCCTCTGGAAGCATGGAGAAGGGTCTATTATGACCGGTATGCCGCAACCGTCGATTCGATGTATGGCGGCAGCGATGTGCTGGAGGTGGTAAAGGCTGTCCGTAAGAAGTTTAAAGAAGAGGGATTTATATGGAATACCCACTTCAGCCTCCCGCATTGCGGCGGTCTGTTCCTGCTCGACCACCACACCGGGCAATGTCCCGAATCATGCGACATCACGGTCTATATCCTCCGCGCATTGGGCATCCCTGTAGGTACCGACTGCTACATTGCTTCACCTTATATCAGCGGGGCGCACTCCTGGACTATATTAAGGGATACCACAGGGCTGTTTGTCCCATTCTGGATTACCCAGACGGAGCCGGAAAGAGGGGCGGATGACGGACGTCCCAAGGGAAAAGTTTTCCGTAAGCAGTATTGGGGACAGCTGGAAGATGTGACGGCTGAATATTTCGGCAAGAACAGCGCAAAGGTAAAGATACAATGTCCGCCCGAGGTGAAAGAGGTCAGTCTCTGTATTTTCTCATGCGGGGCAATGACGGCTGTCGACAGGGCCGAACGTGCCGGACAGGAAGTGACTTTCCACAATCTGGAGCCGGGCATCCGTTTTCTTCCCATGTATCAGAAGTCAAAAGGAGGGGTTTATTCAGCTGCCGGATACCCTTTCAGCCTGGATAAGGATGGAAAGGTGCATACCTATGTCCCCGATACTTTACATACCCGGACAGCAGAACTTTTCAGGAAGTATCCCCTCCACATCCAGATGAAGGAATACGTGGCGGCCCTGACCGGAAGTATCATAGAGGGGGCACGTTCGGCGGACTTCCGGCAGACGGTATTGTTGGCACACATCAAGGATACAATCAGGACAAACTATGTGTGGCTGGACTCACTTCCCGACAGTCCCGTCAGATACATACGCATCACTCCTCCGGGAGTAAGATATACCGAGATAGCCGAAATCGCCTTTTATGGGAAAGACGGACTGAAACTGGATGCGGAACTGTACCGGATTCCGGCTGCCATGGACTTGAGGCATACAGGGAACTATATGACGGATGGGGATATCCTGTCCTATTATCAGTCCAAAGAACAAAACAGGGAACCGATAACCGTTGATTTGAAGAAAGAATGCCGGGTGGACAGGATTCATATTGTTCCCCGCAACGATGATAATTTTATCCGTCCGGGCGATGAGTATGAATTGTTTTACCAGAATGGCGCAGAAGGCTGGATATCGTTGGGAAGGCAGACAGCGGTGACAGACAGGCTGAAGTATGACCGTATTCCTTCCGGTGCCGTGTTGTGGTTGCGTGATTTGAGCCGCGGACGTGAGGAACAGTTATTTATATTGAAGGAGCATGGAGAACAGTTCTTTTATTAAGAAGGCATTGCATGGCATACCGGTTTTAATCACCTGGCTCTTCATCCCTTGCCGGTGCGGTAGAAGCGGTATGGGGGCTTGCACAGGTATATGGCTTTACCGTCTCCAAGCATTCGCTCTATGCCCTTACCGGCTCTTTCTACAATCCGGGACCTTACTCCGGTTTCCTTGCCATGACGCTTCCGGTCTGTCTGTATGAATGGCTGAAGCGTAGGAAGGAAAAGAAAACGGCAATCTATTATATAGCCTTATCCGTGTTGGTACTCCTTATTTGTGTGTTGCCGGCCGGAATGAGCCGCTCGGCATGGATGGCCGGGGCGGTCTCGTCGGCATACATCGCATATATGCATTACCGGAAGGGGATTCACGCCTACATCCGTTGTCACCCGAGACGGACGAAAGCGGGAACAATTCTGCTGATATTGCTCGCAGGAGGGATACTTGCCGGTGTTTACCTGATGAAGAAGGACTCGGCAGACGGAAGGCTGCTGATGTGGAAGGTGTCCGTGCACGCCATAGCCGGACAACCGTGGCGCGGATACGGATGGGACGGTGTCCCCGGTGCCTATGGGCAGGCGCAGGAGGATTATTTCTCGGTGGGAGATTATACAGAGACGGAAGAACGGGTGGCGGGGTCACCCGAATATGTGTTCAATGAATATCTTCAGGTGGCGATGGCATGGGGAGTTCCCGTGCTCCTGATGGCGTTGCTGGTGGTGGGCGGAAGCGGTTATGCCGGGCACAGGCAGAAGGAGTACGGGCTGTGCGGTGCACTGCTGTCTTTGGCCGTGTTCTCCTTTTCTTCCTATCCGTTCCAGTTCCTTCTGTTTGTCGTTGCCCTGGCATTGCTGGTAACAGGGTGCGCGATAAAGACCCTTTCCTCCCGACGCCCATTGGTTTGCATGGCGGGAACCGTGTTCTTATTGTTGTCGGCGGGCTATGGGTGTTACCGGGTGTATCGGTGGAAGGAGGTGCGTGAGACGGCTTCGTCGGCATGGCACCGGAAACAGATGTTTTACCGTTCGGGGGCTTATGAACAGGCGGCGGAAGTCTATGCGGAGATATACGAAGACATGAAATGGAATGCCCGCTATCTGTTTGAATACGGTCATGCCCTGCACAAACTGCACAGAAATGAGGAATCGAATGTGGTTATGAAGGAGGCGTTGAAGGTGAGCGGCGACCCGATGATACTGAACATAATAGGCAAGAACGAGCAGGAGGCGGGTAATTATGCAGAGGCGGAATATTGGCTGATTCGTTCCACCCATCGGCTGCCGGGCAGAATCTATCCTTATTTTCTGTTGGCAAAGCTATATGCGGAACCGGGGTTTTATCAACGGCAAAAACTGGAACAGGCCGCAAGGATGGTAATGGAGAAAGAGCCGAAGGTGCAATCCACGGCCATCAGGCAAATGAGGGAGGAAATAAAGAAATTACTTTGATATTCCTATTTGTACTGAATTGTATAAATGCCTAAAAAAAAGGAAACTTTAACAAAAAAAGAAGAGGGAAAATGAGTTTTATTCAAATATAATATTTTTTATTTGTCTTTTAAACAAGAATAACATGACTATGAAATTACACATATTGGCTTATGGGCTGGTGCTGGCCACTACAGTGGCAGCTTGTTCTGATGAAAAAAAGATTCTAAGGAAAAAGAAGGTGTGGAAACTGTATTGCCCTCATTGCCCAATGAGGTGACGGTGGTGCCGCTGGAAAAACGAGTATTCAATCATGAACTGATCAGTAATGGGAAGGTTACGGCAAAGGATTATGCCGACTTGTATTTTCGCACTGCAGAAGTAGTGGCCCATGTTTGGGTGAAAAATGGAGATGTGGTGCGTAAAGGGCAGAAAATAGCAGAACTTGATTTGTTTAAGTTGAATAATACGTTGGCACAGCAGAAAAATGGATTGGCCCAGTCCACACTGGAGATGCAGGATGTATTGATAGGACAGGGGTATGCACCCGATAATTTGAAAGCTGTGCCGGCCGATGTATTGGAATTGGCAAAAGTAAAAAGTGGTTATGAGCAAAGTAAAGCCCAATATGAGTCTGCCAAATATGATGTGGAACAAGCTACACTGGTGGCACCTTTCGATGGTGTTGTTGCCAATCTCTTCGAAAAAGAACATAACATTCCAAAAACGTCAGAAGCTTTTTGCCGGGTAATTAACGCCGGTACGATGGAAGTTGATTTCACTGTGCTTGAAAGTGAGTTGCCTCTGATTAAGGTAGGGGATAAAGTGGAAGTGACTCCTTATGCTTCCGCTGCCGGTGTACGTCAGGGAAATATCAGTGAAATCAATCCGCTGGTGGATGAAAATGGTATGGTGCGTGTAAAGGCGCGGGTGAATGGAGGCAATAAACTTTTTGACGGGATGAATGTCAGAGTCAGTGTGAAGCGTTCGGTAGGAGAGCAGTTGGTGATTCCTAAAACGGCTGTTGTTCTGCGTTCGGGCAAGCAGGTGGTATTTACGCTGAAAGACGGTAAGGCTATGTGGAATTATGTGCATACAGGGCTGGAAAATATGGAAGAGTATACCATCACAGACGGTCTGGAGGAAGGAATGGAAGTGATAGTCACCGGTAATGTAAATTTGGCTCATGAAGCTCCTGTCAAGGTAATTAAGAATTGAGAATTGTCATTCTGAATGAATTGAAGAATCTGAAAAGAATTAGCAAATGGTAAAGTTCTTATTACAACGCCCTATAGCCGTGCTGATGGCGTTCACTGCCTGTTTTATTATCGGGCTGGTGACGTATTTCTCATTGCCGGTGTCTTTGTTGCCTGACATCGCTATTCCCCAAATTACCATTCAGGTGTCGGGAGAAAACTCTTCGGCGCGTGAGTTGGAGAATACAGTCGTTACACCGGTGCGCAGACAATTATTGCAGGTAGCGGGATTGAGAGAAAAATAAAAAGTGAGACTCGTGACGGTGCAGGTGTTATCCGCATGGAGTTCGAGTTTGGTGTCAATACGGATTTGGCGTTTATAGAGGTCAATGAAAAGATTGATGCTGCCATGAACAGCCCTGCCCAAAGAGGTGGCGCGTCCTAAAGCAATAAAGGCAAGTGCAACGGATATTCCGGTTTTCTATCTGAACATGACACTGAAGAATGACCGGCCTTATGAGGGCACGAATGAGCAACAGTTTCTGGATATGTGCGAACTGGCGGAAAATGTGGTCAAACGCCGCATCGAACAGTTGCCTGAGGTAGCAATGGCTGATATTACCGGTGTCCCCGGAAAATTACTTCAGATAGTTCCCGATAAAGATAAACTGGCCATGACGGGTATCACGGTGGAGGATATCGAGAATGCATTGGCTTCCAATAATGTGGAGCCGGGAAGTATGTTGGTAAGGGATGGGTATTATGAATATAATATCCGTATTGCTACGTTGCTCCGTACCACCGAAGATGTGAAGAATATATATATCCGTAAAGGGAGACCGTATTTTGCAATTGAAGGAACTTTGCAAAGTGGATGTCGTATCACAAAAAAAAGCGGGCTATCCGTTGCCGGAGGTAAAAAAAGCGGTTACTCTGGCTATCATAAAGCAGAGTGACGAGAATATGGATGAAATGAAGGAGAAGTTGAAAGAAACGACCGATTATTTTGCTTCTCTTTATCCTGATATTGAGTTCAGTATAAGCCGTAACCAGACGGAATTGTTGGATTATACCATTTCCAATTTGCAACAGAATTTGTCTTTAGGATTCTTGTTTATTTTCATTGTTGCCATATTGTTCTTGGGAGATATCCGCTCGCCGTTGGTTATCGGTATCAGTATGGTGACCTCTATTGTCATTACTTTTTTCTTTTTTCTATTTCTGCCATGTTTCATTGAATGTTATCTCATTGTCGGGCTTGATTTTGGCTGTGGGTATGATGATTGACAGCTCTATCATTGTGACGGAGAATATTTCTCAACATCGGGAACGGGGATATTCATTGAAGCGGTCATGTGCTGTGGGAACTACGGAAATGATTACTCCGATGTTGAGTTCGTCACTGACTACCATTGCTGTCTTCCTGCCGTTGATATTTATGAGCGGGATTGCAGGTGCTATCTTTATGGACCAGGCTTTTTCCATCACAGTGGGATTGATGATTTCGTATGTCACCGGTATTATGCTTTTACCTGTGCTTTATCTGTTATTCTATAGATTAGGCATACGGAGCAAAAAGCTTCTTGTCCAAGAGATTTGATAATCTGTTGAAAAACGAATGGCTGGAGGGGGTTTTTATGATAAAGGTATCGATTGGGTGTTTTCTCATAAGAAAATTAGTCTGTTGGGCACTTTGGCCACTTTGCCTGTTTGTGTGTTCTTCTTTTATTTTATGGAAAAGGAAAGGATGCCGGAGATAGACCAGAACGAACTGATAATGCGTATCGAATGGAATGAAAATATTCACGTGGACGAGAATAATCGGCGGGTGGATGAGCTGATGAAACTGACAGATGATAAGGTGACTGAACATACGGCTTATGTGGGTATGCAGGATTACATATTGAATGGAGGAAGTGAGTTGTCTTCAACCGAAGCGGAACTTTATTTTAAGACCGGGACACCCACAGAGATACTTCCATTGCAGGATTTGTTGACGAAGGAAGTGGAAGAGAAATATCCTTTGGCTGTGATATCTTTTTCTCCTCCCGAAACTATTTTTTGAGAAGTTGTTTGTGACAGGGGAGGCAGATATCGTGGCAGAGCTTCATGCTGCCAATAAATCAAAAGCTCCCGAAGCCGAGCAATTACAGCAGTTGGAAAAGAACGTTATTCAGGCAACGGGAATGACTCCGACGGGTATTGCTTTCCGTAATCAGTTGAATTTGGTGGTGAACCGGGAAAAGTTGCTGTTGTATAACATTGCTTACGAGGAACTGACCAGGGTGTTGCGCACTGCTTTTAAAGAAAACAAAGTGTCTACCTTGCGTTCTTACCAGCAATATTTGCCTATCGGCATTGCCGGAGAAGAAAAAAGCGTGAACCGTATTCTGAATGAAACTTTGGTTCAAACTCAGCCTGATATAAGAACAGACAGGTGAATTATATTCCGCTGAGTGAGCTGGTATCGATTGTTCCGGCTGAGGATTTGAAGAGTATTACGGCCGGTAAGAACGGAGAGTATATTCCGTTGAGTTTTTATGATGTTGAAAACCCTACACGACTTATGAAGGAAGTGAAGGAAACGGTTAAAGAAAAGAATGAGTGGGAAGTGGATTTCTCAGGCAGTTTCTTTTCGAATGAAAAGATGATGGGAGAACTGACTGTTATTCTGTTTGTGTCGCTCTTGTTGATGTACTTTATCTTGTGTGCACAGTTCGAGAGTTTCTTGCAGCCGTTCATCGTGCTGTTGGAGATACCGGTAGATACAGCTTTTGCATTGATTACCTTATGGGTGTTTGGACATACGCTGAATTTGATGTCGGCTATCGGTATTATTGTAACTTGCGGTATTGTGGTGAATGACTCTATTCTGAAACTGGATACTATTAACGAGTTGCGTAAAACCGGAATACCTTTGGTTGAGGCTATCCATATTGCCGGTAAGAGACGTTTGAGAGCTATTATCATGACGTCGTTGACTACTATTTTTGCAATGGTGCCATTGTTGTTTACTTCGGATATGGGATCGGAATTGCAAAAGCCATTGTCTATTGCCATGATTGGTTCGATGGTAGTGGGAACATTGGTCAGTTTGTTCATTATTCCTTTGATATATTGGTTTATTTATAGAAAACATGATAAAAATGAAGTACGTTAGTATATGGATCATAGGCTGTCTTTTATCGGTTGGCGTAAAGGCACAGCAGACGGTGAAATTGGATTTGCAGCATACGATAGAGATTGCGAATGACAGTTCGTTGTCGGCATTCAGATATCAAAATATGTATTTATCGGGTTATTGGGAATTCAGAACCTATAAAGCAAATCGCCTTCCCAGTTTGACACTCGACCTGACTCCGGCAAAGTATTACCGGTATATCACTCAGCGTTATGACTCTAATGAGGATATGGACGTATATCGTGAACAGCAGATGTTCAGTGCCGGTGGCGGACTGAGCATCAGGCAGAATCTGGATTGGACAGGCGGTACTTTCTATATAGATTCGCAACTTGACTTTATGCGCAACTTCGGTGATACGAAATCTACCCAATATTCCAGTGTGCCTATCCGGGTGGGCTATCAGCAGAGCTTGTTGGGGTATAATGCATTTCGTTGGGACCGTAAGATTGAACCGCTGAAATATGAAAAGGTAAAGAAACAATTCATTTATAATACGGAGACCGTGTCAGAGGAGGCTGTCACTTACTTCTTTGCATTGGCAATGGCTCAAGCCGACTATCAATTGGCTAAAGAGAATGTGTCTTCCAGTGATACCTTGTATAGTATCGGACTGCAACGCCATAAAATAGCAGCCATTTCACGTGCGGATTTATTGACCCTTGAATTGGATAAAGTGAATGCGCATAACACTTTGGAAAATGCACAGATAGCGCTGAAACGTGCTATGTTCTCATTGGCTTCTTTTCTGAATCTGGATAAGAATACGACTATCGAATTGTCTTTACCCGGTCGCCCCGCTGCCATGGAGATTCCGGTAGATGTGGCTCTGGCTAAAGCAAAAGAGAACAATCCGTCTTTCTTGGAGCAACGCCAGAATATTTTGGAAGCAGAACAGAATGTGAATAAGACCAAGGTGGAATCTCGTTTTAATGCCAGCCTGAATGCCAGTGTCGGATTCAATCAGGTAGCAGATAAGTTCGGAGATGCCTACCGCCACCCTTTGCAACAGGATTTGGTGTCGGTGAGTGTTTCTATTCCATTGGTGGACTGGGGAGTAAGAAAAGGAAAATACAATATGGCAAAGAATAACCTGAATGTGGTAAAGATTGCCGCACGTCAGGAAGAGCTTAGTGTGGAAGAAGAGGTGATAATGACCGTAAGTGATTTCAATATCCAGCAGCGCCTGATTGCCAGTGCCGAAGAAGCATTGGACTTGGCGGTGATGGCGTATGAGCAGACACGCCAACGCTTCATTATCGGCAAAGCGGATGTAAACAGTCTGACTCTTTCATTAAATCGCCAACAAGAAGCACAGAAGAATTATATTTCGGCTTTACAGAATTATTGGTTGAATTATTATAAGATACGGAAACTGACATTGCACGATTTTGCTTCGGGATTTTCATTATCTGATAAGTTTGATTTTAATGTAGGTATGTATCGATGAGCAACTCTCGTACTTTATCTTCGTTTACGCTGATAGTCACTTTTGTCTGTTTGGCGTTGATAGGTTTGGCTTTGGTTCCGTTATTGCCGGTCAAACTGGCACCGTCGCGTGTTTTGCCGGGGCTCACTATTTCATTTAGAATGCCGGGTAATTCATCGCGGGTGATAGAGGCTGAGGTGACCAGCAAACTGGAATCGATGCTGGCAAGGGTAAACGGAATAAAAAATGTAATATCTACTTCTGATAATGGAGGAGGAAGTATAACGCTGGAACTGGATAAGCATGCGGATATTGATGCTGCCCGTTTTGAAGTGTCAACCATTATCCGCCAAACGTGGGCGCAGTTGCCTGACGGAGTCAGCTATCCTCAGATTAGTACCCGCCGTTCGGATGATAAAGCATCGAGGCCATTTATGACATATACTCTCAATGCGCCCTCTAATCCTATCTTGATTCAAAACTATGCCGAAGAGAACATAAAACCGGTGCTGGGACAATTGGCGGGTGTATATAAAGTAGAATTGAATGGGGCTACTCCGATGGAGTGGCAATTGGAATATGACAGTGAACAGTTGTCTCGCTTGGGAATAACACTGGGAGACGTGCAGGTTGCCATCAACCGCCATTACGAGAAAGAATTTCTGGGTATTTGTTCTATAGAGAAGGGGCCGGATGATAAGGACTGGATTCGGGTGGTGCGCACTGCTACAGGCAAGGAAACGGAGTTTGAGCCCGATGCCATCAAACTGGAGACAGGAGATGGAACGGTGGTCACATTGGATAAGTTGATAAAAAGTAAAGCATGTGGAAGAACAGCCACAGAGCTATTACCGCATCAACGGACTGAATTCCATCTATCTTTATATTACGGCTGAGGAAACGGCAAATCAGCTGGAACTGAGCCGTCAGGTAAAAAGACCGTATGGCGGAATTGCAGGCAAAGATGCCGGCCGGATATGAGGTACATATCGGTTATGATGCCACGGAGTATATTCAAAAGGAATTGGATAAAATTTATTTCCGTACCGGACTGACTGTGCTGATTTTATTGCTGTTTGTTGCATTGATTACCCGCAATTTGCGTTATCTGTTTCTGATAGTAACCAGCTTGACTATCAACATAGCCGTAGCTGCTATTTTCTATTATATCTTCGGACTGGAAATGCAGCTTTATTCTTTGGCCGGTATTACCATTTCTCTCAACTTGGTGATAGACAATACTATTGTCATGACCGATCATATTTTGCATCGTAGGAATCTGAAAGCATTTGTCTCTGTGCTGGCTGCTACTTTAACTACCATCGGAGCATTGGTTATTATTTTCTTCCTTTGATGAAAAGATTCGGTTGAACTTGCAGGATTTTGCGGCTGTGGTAATTATAAATCTGGCTGTTTCATTGTTTGTAGCCTTGTTCTTTGTTCCTTCCATGATTGATAAGATTAAGTTGGAGAAGAAAAAAGACGAAGAAGCACAGACGCACTTGGATGAAGCGTTTTGCGGTTTATTTTACTCGCTTCTATCAGGGATTTATTTATTACTTGTGCCGCTTTAGGGTGCCGGCCTGTATTTTATTGGTATTGGGCTTTGGCCTGCCTGTCTTTATGTTGCCCGATAAGATGGAAGGGGGAGGGGACATTTGCGGAATATTATAATAAGGTATTCGGCAACTCCACTTATAAAGAGAAAGTAAAACCGATAGTCGACAAGGCATTGGGAGGCAGTTTGCGTCTGTTTGTCGAGAAAGTATACGAAGGCAGTTACTTTAATCGTGACGAGGGAGAAGTGGTATTGTATGTAAATGCCAATCTGCCTAACGGAAGTACATTGGAGCAAATGAATGCATTGGTCAAGAAGATGGAAACTTACTTGAGCGATTTTAAGGAAATCAGGCAGTTCCAGACAGCTATATATAGCGCACGGCAGGCAAACTTACAGATTTACTTTACGAAAGAAGTGGAACACAGTGGCTTCCCCTTATACATTGAAGTCTAATATTATCAGTAAAGCTTTGACGCTGGGAGGAGGAAGCTGGGGAGTATATGGTTTGCAAGACCAGGGCTTCAACAATGATGTGCGCGAGAGTGCCGGAAGTTTCGGGTGAAGATGTATGGTTATAATTATGATGAGTTGGCTTATTGGGGAGACCGTTTGAAAGAGAAACTTTTGGAGCATCGTCGAATAAAAGAGGTGATTATCAATTCTGAATTCTCATGGTGGAAGGATGATTACAGCGAATTCTACCTTGACTTGAACAGGGAAAGGATGGCCAAGGAGAATATTACGGCTACACAGTTATTCAATGCTTTGGGACCTGTGTTCGGGCGTGATATTTATTGCGGAAGTGTTTTGTTTGAAAATCAGGCTGAATGGTTGAAGCTGTCTTCCATGCAAGGGCAGCAATATGATGTGTGGGGGCTGGTAAATGTTACTTTGATGATAAACGGACACTCTTATAAATTAGCTGATTTTGCAACGGTAGAGAAAGGACAGTCTCCGCAGAAGGTGGCAAAAGAAAATCAGCAGTATCGTTTGTGTCTGCAATATGAGTATATAGGTTCTTCCGAGCAGGGAAGAAAGTTGTTGAAGAAGGATTTGGAAGCCTTTAATAAGATATTGCCGATGGGATATACGGCAGAGGATGAGCAGGAACGGTGGTCATGGGGGAAGAAGGACAATGCACAATATGCATTGCTCTTGATTGTGATTGCAATCATTTTCTTTACCACCGGCATTTTGTTTAATTCGCTCAAACAACCGTTGGCTATTATTTTTGTGATTCCTATTTCGTATATTGGTGTGTTCTTGACTTTCTATCTTTTTGGCTTAAACTTCGACCAGGGTGGTTTTGCATCTTTCGTATTGTTATGCGGTATAACGGTGAATGCAAGTATTTATATATTGAATGAGTATAACTCCATCCGCAAACGTTATCCGCTGCTTTCGGACGTGCAAGCGTATACTAAAGCATGGAATTCAAAGATTATTCCTATTTTCCTGACTGTTGTATCTACTATTTTGGGATTTATTCCTTTCATGATAGGTCAGGGAAAAGAGGCCTTTTGGTTTCCGTTAGCAGCCGGAACGATTGGAGGATTGATTGCTTCTATATTGGGCATTTTCATGTTTTTGCCTATATTCTCTTTGAAGAAACAGAAAAAAAAGAATGAAGTCTGAATAAAATGAAGAAATAAAAATAATATTGTATGGTTGTTGCAATTCATTACTTATTGTAGAATAAGAGACGTAATGCCTTCTTCTTATATTTAGTATTAATAAATTTTATCCAATTCAAACACATACGTCTGCACGGAACTATACATACGTTCGCATGGGGCTACACATACGTATGTGTAGGGCTATACATACGTATGCATGGAGTTATGCATACGTCCGTGTGGCACAACGAATCGGAAAGAAGATTAGTATGAAATTATTTGGTGGTATTATCGGGTAGTTGTAATATTGTATGCGTTTAAGCTTATTATAAAAAAAAAACAAAAGTTATGTATATGGTAGAGAAGAGCGGCAAGTTGTTATGTCGTATAGTTCTTATTATGTTGTTGTTCGTCCTGTGTTTTTGTGCATCTTGTGGTCATAAAGAGGCAAGATATGCATTGGATATGGCAGAAAAACGAATGTGGGATGAACCGGATTCTGCTTTAAAAGTATTGGAGTCTATCGTTATGCCGGAAGATTTGGAGGGAAAAGAGCTGGCAGATTATGCATTGTTGTTGACACAAGCGCAATATCGTTCCAATATTGTCGCTACTTCGGATTCATTGATTAATATCGCTGTCGGGTATTATCGGGATAAAGATGTGGAAAAAAGAACGGCCTCATTATTATTATATAAAGGAGGAGTATTAAAAGATATGGGTAAAGATGAAGAGGCTATGTTGGTCTATAAAGAAGCGGAAAGTTATATTTCAAGAATAAAAGATAATAGGATTGTGACATTAATTTACATGGGATTGGGGTATTTGAATCAAAAGAATAGAAACTATGCTTTATCAATCGATTATTTTAAGAAGTCTGTAGCGGTTAACATTGTTCCAAAGCAGGTATTGTCATGGAAAGTAAGCAGTATAATGAATCTTGCTAATATATCATATTATTGGGGAAATAGAGATGATGCTGATTTGTATTATTCTCAATTATTGGATATGGTACCTTTGGTCGATTCTATGCTTCAGACAAAAATATATTATAATTATGGAATCTATAAAAGTAAGGAAAAAGAATGGGCGGAAGCTGAGAAGTATGTGCGTAAGGCGTTAGAGATAATGCGTCGGGAGACGTATCATATAGAGCTATGCTTTTATTAGCCAATTTATATAGCCGGACAGGACGTGACGGGGAAGTTGATAGCTTGTGTCAGTATGCGTTAAAAACATCGGAGCCGGCAGTAAAGGCTCGCATTTATTATTTCTTGTATGAGGAAAATGTGGCAAGAAAGGAATACGAAGATGCTGTTACCTATTTATCGCATTATGTATTATTGTCGGATACTTTGCGTTCTCAAATAAATCGGTCTGAATATTTGGAAATACAAAAGAAATATGATCAAGTAGTATTATTGAATAAGAATGTAGAGATACATAATCATTGGTATCTTACTATTATAATATCGACCGTTATAATTGTTGCGCTGATTGGAATACATTATTTGGTGTTGTCTATAAATAGAAAGAAAAAAGAAAAGTTATTATTGAAAAGCAAACAGGAAAAAGTGGAGCTGCAAGAAAAGATTGATGCCTGTCAAACTAAGATAGCGGAGGATGAAACGATGCACAATGAGGAAAAAAGAAAAATTGCAGATGCAGATCACTCAATTGGAAGCGGAAAAAAGAGCAAAAAGATATTAGTATTCGTCGGTTGGAAATCATTTGCAAATCGAAAGATAAGGATATTCCGTTGGAGTATATTGAAGCTTTGGAAATGATAATGAAACTGAAGTCTAAAGAACAGGCTTCCTATAATCCGGCAGTGGATAGGGAGAAATTGCATATTTGGTTGGATTTGGTTTATGATGATTTTGCCGGCCGTTTGCTGGAAAAGTATCAGTTGACCGGGCGGGAAAGGGATGTGTGTTATTTGAAAGCTTTGGATTTTTCCGATGATGAAATCTCTGAATTATTAAAGATACAATTGCGTTCGGAAGAACGATGGATTTATCGTATATGTGAGAAATTCGGGTTTCCCAAAGGTAGTAAAGATGATTTCGCTGCTTATATTGCAGATTTTAAGAAAAGAAGATAGGTGTTTTATTCAGGTTTTTGTCGCAAAAAAAGAGTGCTGCATTGAAATATAATGCTGATAATCAGTGAAAGTAAATGTCGCAAATCAGTTGGACGATTGTTTGGATTATTGTGGGGCTCTTTCTAAATTCGCAATGTAATAAAAACATTTGTTATGAAAAACGTATTGATAACTATCTTTTTTATCTTGTCTTTTGCACCTATGTTTGCGCAAACAGTTCCTGAAAAGGAAATTGATTTTGAGGGAAGTTTTATTATGGACGATGCCAGATCTGCTTCTCTGCCGATAGAGGCTTATCTTCAAGATACACAAGTTGTCATTACTTTTTATGTGGACCTTTCCGATGCCACGGTGACGATTGCATCAGAAGAAAATAATCAGGAAATGGAAGAACGTACTATTTCATTTATTGATTCCGCTCGGAGGTTTTTAATATAAGTGGTTACTCAAAAGGTACTTATATTATAACTATAACGACACCGCGAGGTACGTATTTAAGTGGCTTATTCAGAATTGAAATAACCACAAAGTGAAGCATGTAAGCTCATCATTACTTCTCTTCATGTTTTTCTGTCTTCTTTTTACTTGTAAAGAGGCTGAAAAGGGGAAGAATACACGTTTGGTTAAAGTGTGGGAAGGGAAAGCATCGGCTTTCCCTTCCTGTTTTATTTGTACTATTCAGGAGATTGATGCCATACATTTATGGAAAAAGTAGAAAGAAATCTCAATTTTATAAAGAGGGATAGAATAAAATGTTTTATTTTGCAGGTCAATAAACATTCTAATACTTACATATCATGTTAACTCAAATTATCAATGGTAAGATATTTACCCCGCAGGGTTGGCTGGACGAAGGTTCGGTGTTGATGCGGGATAATAAAATACTGGAAGTTACCAACTGTGATTTAGCGCTGATTGGCGCCAATCTGATTGATGCCAAAGGCATGTATATTGTCCCCGGATTTGTATGTATGCACGCTCATGGGGGCGGTGGTCATGATTTTACAGAGTGCACGGAAGAGGCATTCCGCACAGCTGTCAAAGCACATCAGAGACACGGTGCCACCAGTATTTTCCCGACATTGTCATCTTCTCCTTTTTCAGAGATTCGTAAAGCTGTAAGTATATGCGAAAAGCTGATGAAAGAAAAAGACAGTCCGGTATTGGGACTTCATGTGGAAGGGCCTTACCTGAATCCTAAGATGGCAGGTGGGCAGTTTGCCGGTAAGGTGAAAAATCCGGATAAAGAAGAATATACTTCATTGTTGGATGAAACAAATTGTATCAAGCGCTGGGATTCATCTCCTGAGTTGCCGGGTGCTTTGGAATTTGCCGGCTACCTGAGATCCAAAGGGATAGTGGCTGCCATTTCTCATACCGAAGCCGAATATGACGGTATCAAAGCTGCTTATGAAGCCGGATATACTCATGCGGCTCATTTTTACAATGCAATGCCGGGATTTCATAAACGCCGTGAATATAAGTATGAAGGAACGGTGGAAAGTGTTTATCTGACAGATGGAATGACTATCGAACTTATTGCTGACGGAATTCATTTACCATCTACTATCTTGCGGTTGGCTTATAAGCTGAAAGGAGTGAGCCATACCTGCCTGGTAACCGATGCACTGGCTTATGCTGCTGCCGAAGGAGTTGAAATAACTGACCCGAACGTGATTATTGAGGATGGTGTATGCAAGATGGCAGACCGTTCTTCGCTTGCCGGAAGTATTGCTACAATGGATGTATTGGTACGTACGATGGTCAAAGCAGGCATTCCTTTGGGTGATGCCATCAATATGGTTTCGGAAACACCGGCACGCATCATGGGAGTAGATGATAGAAAGGGAACATTGCAAAAAAGACAAAGATGCCGATTTGTTGGTTCTAGACCGTGATTTGAATATCCGTGCTGCATGGGCAATGGGCAATTTGATAGAAGGAACGAATACATTGTTCTGAATATACTTTTTAAATACTTTAGGGGAAGATGTCTAAACAGTTCGAATAATTGTTTAGGCATCTTTTTTAGTTTTAGTAGTCATAATCAATGGGAAAATTACTACATTTGCAATTTGTAGAATTGAAAACTCAAACAATAAAATCGATATGAACGAAGCGATTAGACAAGACGTGAAGAAAGCCTGTGAGGTAATGCAGAAAGGCGGGATAATTCTTTATCCTACGGATACCATCTGGGGAATAGGTTGCGATGCAACCAATGCAGAAGCTGTGAAGCGTGTGTATGATATCAAGAAACGAGCAGACAGCAAGGCAATGCTGGTACTGGTAGACAGTTCGGTGAAAGTCGATTTTTATGTACGGGATGTACCGGCAGTTGCGTGGGATTTGATAGATTATGCTACCAAACCGCTGACTATTATCTATGACGGTGCTCGTAATTTGGCCGAAAATCTGTTGGCGGAAGATGGCAGCGTTGGCATTCGTGTAACAGGTGAGGCGTTCTCAAAAGAGCTTTGTTTCCGTTTTCGCAAAGCAATCGTATCTACTTCCCGCAAACATCAGCGGTCAGCCTTCACCTGCTAATTTCAGTGAAATAAGCGAGGAAATAAAACAAGCGGTAGACTATATTGTCGGTTATAGGCAAGATGAAGTCGGACATCCGAAACCTTCCGGTATTATTAAGTTGGGTAAAGGAGGAGAAGTGAAGATTATAAGAGAATAAGAAAGAGAGAATGGATGCTTTAATAGAAGATAAGAAGAGCTTATTGCAGCGCTTTATTCTGTGGCGCGAAAAAAGGATAAAGGAAAAACATTTCATTCTGATACTGAGCTTTCTGGTAGGTATTTTTTACTGCACTGGCAGCATGGTTCCTGAAGTTTTTGGTAGAATGGATTAAAGAATTCCTGACAGAGAATTTTGACTCAACAGGGGTGAACTGGTTATATTTGGTGTATCCTGTGGTGGGTATCTTTTTGACAGGCTTATTCATACGTCATATTGTGAAGGATGATATCAGTCATGGTGTGACAAAGATTCTTTATGCTATTTCGCGGCGTCAGAGCCGTATCAAACGGCATAATACCTGGTCATCGGTGATTGCGAGTGCCATTACTATCGGTTTTGGTGGCTCGGTGGGAGCTGAGGCGCCTATCGTGCTGACCGGTTCTGCTATCGGTTCTAATTTGGGCAGTGCCTTTAAGATGGAACATAAGACACTGATGCTTTTGGTGGGATGTGGTGCAGCGGGAGCAGTGGCAGGTATTTTCAAAGCTCCTATTGCCGGATTGGTATTTACTTTGGAAGTTTTGATGATAGACCTGACGATGGCTTCTCTTTTGCCATTGCTGGTGTCGTGTGTGACGGCTGCTACGGTTTCTTATATTCTCACCGGTTCGGAGGCTATGTTCAAATTTCACATGGATGAGCCGTTTTTGATGGAGCGTATCCCATCGGCTATCTTGTTGGGGATTGCTTGCGGATTGGTCTCTTTGTATTTTACCCGTGCTATGAATTCTGTAGAAAATGTATTTCGTCGTTATAATAATCCGTATGTGAAGTTGACCATTGGCGGCATCATGCTGAGTGTTTTGATTTTCCTCTTTCCGCCTCTTTACGGTGAAGGGTACGATACGATAAATTTATTGCTCAATGGGGTATCCAATCAGGATTGGGATACGGTGATGAACAACTCTATCTTCTATGGATATGGCGGTTTGCTGCTTGTTTATCTGGCATTGATTGTGTTATTTAAGGTCTTTGCATCCAGTGCCACCAATGGCGGTGGCGGTTGTGGCGGTATCTTTGCACCCAGTTTGTTTTTAGGGTGTATCACCGGATTTATCTTTGCCCATTTTTGTAACGAATTTCATCTCGGTCCGTATATTCCTGAAAAGAATTTCGCCTTATTGGGAATGGCGGGATTGATGTCGGGGGTGATGCATGCACCTTTGACAGGTATCTTCCTTATTGCGGAACTGACCGGAGGCTATGACTTGTTTTTGCCTTTGATGATGGTGTCTGTCAGCTCTTACCTCACTATCATCATGGTGTTTGAACCGCATAGCATTTACTCCATGCGCTTGGCTAAAAAAGGAGAATTGTTGACTCATCATAAGGACAAGGCGGTATTGACCTTGATGAATATCGAAAGCGTGGTGGAAACCGACTTTGAGAAAGTTCGTCCCGATATGGATTTGGGCGAAATGGTAAAAGTCATTTCCCAGGCAAAACGTAATTTATTTCCTGTTGTGGATGTGAATGGAGAGTTACTGGGCATTGTGGCATTGGACGATATCAGGAACATTATGTTCCGTCAGGAGCTGTATCATCGTTTCAAAGTGGAAAAGTTTATGGTGTCGCCTGCCGCCAGAATTTATGTCAACGATTCGATGGAAGAGGTTATGAGGAAGTTTGATGATACGAAAGCTTGGAATCTTCCTGTGATAGATGAGCTCGGCAAATATAAAGGGATTTGTTTCCAAGTCGAAGATATTCAACTCATACCGTCAGGTATTGGTAGATTTTTCAGCAGATTAATAGTTATAAAGTATGGAAAAGAAAGATTTGAGAATTGTATATATGGGTACTCCTGATTTTGCGGTAGAGAGTCTCAAATGTCTGGTTGAAGGAGGTTATAATGTAGTAGGTGTGATAACGATGCCCGACAAACCGATGGGGCGTCATGGAAGTGTGTTGCAGCCCAGTCCTGTAAAGCAGTATGCTGTGTCGCAGGGATTGCGCGTGCTTCAACCGGAAAGATTGAAAGATGAATCTTTTGTTGAAGAGCTTCGTTCTTTGCAGGCGGATTTACAGATTGTGGTGGCATTTCGAATGTTACCCGAAGTGGTTTGGAATATGCCTCGCCTGGGAACGTTCAATCTTCATGCCTCTTTGTTGCCTCAGTACAGAGGAGTAGCCCCCATCAATTGGGCAGTCATCAATGGAGATACAGAAACGGGTATCACCACCTTCTTCTTGAAGCATGAAATTGATACCGGAGAAATCATACAGCAGGTGCGTGTGCCTATTGCCGATACAGACAATGTGGGGAATTGTGCACGATAAATTGATGATGTTGGGAGGAGAGCTGGTGCTTGAAACGGTAGATGCTATTTTGGCCGGTACGGTGAAGCCTGTTCCGCAGGAAAAACTGATTCAGTCGGAAGCAGAATTGCGTCCGGCTCCTAAGATTTTTAAGGAAACGTGTCGCATTGACTGGAATAAGGGAGTGAAACAGATTTATGATTTTATTCGCGGCTTATCTCCCTATCCGGCTGCATGGACAGAATTGTATATGGGGGGAGCCGGTAAGCAGATGATGAAGATTTATGAAGCTGAGAAAATCTTCTGTCAGCATGATATGCAGATAGGGGAGATTCGTACAGATTTAAAGACTGACTTCCGGATAGCGGTAAAAGATGGTTTCATTAATATATTGTCTTTGCAGCTGGCAGGAAAGAAACGTATGCATGTTGCGGATTTCTTGAGAGGTTATAGGACAGCTAATGATAACCGTGTAGAGTAATCACACAAAGAACAGAAACAAAAGTAAAAAAAAGGCGCAGCCGGTGAATGCCGTCCTGCGCCTTTCGTTATAATAAATGAGACATTATATTATAACGGTCGTTTAGTTTTTGGGTTGAGTTATGGTTTAGATATTGAAATTCATGCTTTTTCTGTTATTGTTCATCGTGACTTCTACGATATCGGTTTCATTTTTAATCGTTTTTGTTTTTATCTTAAATCCTTTCAATGTACCTTCTTTAAATCCCGGCATATTTTCCAATGTAAATGAGACATAACCACTGTTGGCATTGAGTTGCAGGTCATCGGCCGCATCATGACGCAACTCGGCACTTAAATATCCGCGTGCGTCCGGTTGGGCATCTTTCGCTATGAGTAAGCTGATAGAATGTGGTATAAGATGGTTCCCTCCGTTTAAAAAAGGTGTAGCGTAAGTTGAGATGCGCTTTGCTTATACTTTGCCCGCTAATCTCAATCGGGTCTGTGCCATAGTCTTTTGCATCATTGTCTTCCACGAAGACAGGGTTCTTTGGTCAGCACTTTATTCACTTGCATAATAGTGATATAAGGAATACTGTCAGCACCTGTACTCTGAGGAATGGCAGTGTAAGTATAAAATATGCGTTGCCCTTTTTGGTTTATTTTATTGTCAGACAAGATTTGCGGGTTGGCTATATAAGTATATCCGTTTAAGTCAGTATCTATCAAAGTAGCCCCCGATAGCGTAATGGGATTGACAATGATGGCCATGTCTGCATTATAATTATCCATACTGCTTTGGAGGTCATCTATGTCTTCATCGTGACTGCATGCTTGCGTCATGCAGGTCACGACCGACAAAAGAGTAGGAGTACTATATTCTTTATATGCTTCATTTCATTATCTCTTTTTGAATGTTTCTATGACGTAAATGTACAGACAGGATGTTTACTGCTTCTAAAAGTGTTAAATCTGCTTAAGCAAAAAAAATCTGCTTCGTTAATGCAGTATTTTTTGCAATCTCATCATTTATAGAATAAAAAATAGTGTCACAAACAATGAATGAAGCAGAGTTGGCCGAACGATGCGGCAAGGGAGATAACCTTGCCCGCAAGCAGTTGTATGAGCGTTATGCCGGACAATTGATGGCTATCTGTATTCGTTATATTGGTGACAGAGAGACGGCACAAGATGTTTTGCATGATGGCTTTTTGAATATCTTTCGTTCTTTCGACAAGTTTACTTACAAAGGAGAAGGGTCACTCAAAGCATGGCTTGCGCGTGTGATGGTAAATGAAGCTTTGGGTTATTTGCGCAAACAGTCTTCAGCCAATCAGGAAATAGTAGTGGAAGAATTGCCGGATATGGTGGATGGAGATGATGATACGATGGAACAGATTCCTCAGTCTGTATTGATGCAGTTTATAAAAGAATTGCCGGAAGGCTATCGCACCGTTTTTAATCTATATGTATTTGAAGAGAAAGGACACAAGGAAATAGCTCAGATGTTAGGAATCACCGAGCATACCTCTTCATCGCAATTATATCGTGCCAAAAGTTTACTTATAAAGAAGATTAATGATTATAGAAAGAGGATATAGGAATGGAAGAGAAAGATAAATGGATAAAGAATTTACGCCATCGGATGGAGGACTATTCCGAACCGGCTCCTGCTGATCTTTGGAATCAGTTGGAGAAGGAGCTTAATAGTACTCCCAAAATTATTCCGTTGTGGCGTCGCTGGCAGGCAGTAGCAGCAATTGCCTTGCTGGTGGTCATATCGACAGTGACCGTATGGTTCTGGCATTCTCCTTCGGCAGAATATGTAGAAAGAAAATCTGTTGAAATAGCATCTCTTTCTCCTTCGGCGGATATGAATGAGATAATTCCTACCCATCCGTCAGTGGCACATATCGCTCCCGAAATTACGTCAGTAAAAAAGAAAGTGAACAATGTGGAAGCTGTTATGCAGAAAGCTGTATCTGCATTTTATAATGAGGTGATGACAGAAAAAACAGCAGAAGAAAAGCCGATGGAGGAAACAGATAAGACGGATAAAAAGAGCAAAGAAACGGAACAGGTGAAGAGTGGAGAACCTGTGCAGAAACCGGCTGCAAGAACTGCCCGGCGTAATAATTATTATGCATACGCCACCCCCGGAAGACAAAAAGAAAGGAAGTGGTCGGTTGGTGTTTCTACCGGTAACGTTCCTTTTTCTTCCAATATGAATTATTCGGGATATGGAAGTCTGGCTCCATTGAATAAAGAACCGAAGAAAAATTCACCTTATGCTTCTTTGGAGGCAAGGAATGAACTGAACGAGCCTATTTATTTTGCTAATCTGAATGAGGATAATAATACGAAGGTGGAACATCACATGCCTGTCACATTCGGCGCGTCTCTCCGTTTTGAGTTGAATGAGAAATGGGGTATCGAGACGGGAGTAACCTATACGTTGCTTTCCACTGATTTACGTTCAGGTTCTCAGGATTCTTATTTTGAAGAAGAGCAACGCTTGCATTATGTCGGAATTCCTTTGAAGGTAGATCGTCGTTTGTGGAGTAATAAACGTTTTGAAATCTATGCTTCGGCAGGGGGAATGGTCGAAAAGTGTGTTTCGGGCACGATGCATAAGGTGGGCATTGTGAATAAGCAAGACAAAGATGCAACAGATGAAAAGATAAATGTGAAGCCATTGCAATGGTCGTTGTCGGCTGCTGCCGGTGCACAGTTCAAGATTACAGAGAAAGTCGGTATTTACGCCGAACCCGGTGTGGTTTATTATTTTGATGATGGTAGTCAATGGCAGACTATTCGCAAAGAGCATCCTTTTAATTTTAATATTCAATTGGGAGTGCGGTTTACTTTGAAATAAATGACTTCTGTTTGCAATTTTACCGAGTATTCGCAAATAAACCATTTTTTTGTACTACTTTTGTAACCTATATGCTAAGAAATAAGAACAGTGAATTATGGCTAAACCTCTAATATCTCCTTCTTTACTGTCTGCCAATTTTGCTAACTTGCAGGCACCAGACATACAGCAAATCAATCGCAGTGAAGCCGATTGGTTGCATATTGACGTGATGGACGGTGTGTTTGTTCCTAATATTTCTTTTGGGTTTCCCGTATTGAAATATGTAGCGGAACTGACAGAAAAACCTTTGGATGTACATTTGATGATTGTCAACCCTGAGAAGTTTATAAAGGAAGTAAAAGACTTGGGCACTATGATGATGAATGTGCATTATGAAGCATGCATACACTTGCACAGGGTAGTGCAACAGATAAAGGATGCGGGCATGAAAGCAGCTGTAACGCTCAATCCTTCTACTCCTGTTGCCATGTTGACAGACATTATCCGTGATGTGGATATGGTTTTGTTGATGAGTGTAAACCCGGGATTCGGAGGGCAGAAGTTTATTACACACATTGGATAAAGTGCGGGAATTGCGCGAGCTCATAGCCCGTACCGGTTCGCAGGCTTTGATAGAAGTAGACGGAGGTGTGAATCTGGAAACCGGTAAGCTGTTGGTGGAAGCCGGAGCCGATGTCCTCGTGGCGGGAAATGCGGTATTCAAAGCTCCCGATATGGGAGAAATGATTCATAAGTTGAAGAATCTTTGATTATTCGGCAGTGCAATTATTTTCGGCTTTGAAGCCTTACTCTATACTCCGGCTGACCATCCCATTGGTAGCCGGAATTTTTTTTTATCCGATACCTGCTTTCGGTCTTTGAATTTGTTGTCTGTGCACTTTGGAGTGATGGCTGTGCTTTTTGTTGCTCTTCTGTGGATGCTGAGAACATGCGCTTACCGTTATCGGTGGCTTTTTGGAGGAATGGTCAGCCTGTTTCTGCTGGTTTTGGGAAGTACGGTGATGCAAATACAGTGGGATAAAATAAACTGCGATTGGTCATCGGAAAAGAAAGTGTACCGAGGTGTCGTTCAGGAAACTCCTGTTGAAAAGGAGAAAGTCATGGTATGCAAAGTAAAAAGACAGAGGACAGACAGGTGCTGCTTTCTGTTTATAAGGGACAGTTTGTCTCAAACCTTGCAAAGCGGAGATAATATCTTGTTCTATGGCAAAATTCGTTCTCCGCACAATGCTGGTAATCCGTATGAGTTTGATTATGCTTCTTATTTGTTGCGGAAACAGATTAGCGGGACTGCTTATGTGTATGCCGGATATTGGCGTGTTATGGACAAACCGCGTGTGCTCAGTATCAAGCAACAGGCTTTGGCTTGCAGAGATAAGATTGTCGGGTGTTATCGGCAATGGGGATTTAAAGGAGAGGAATTTGCCGTACTTTCCGCATTGACGGTGGGATATAAAGAAGAGTTGAGCGATGAGTTGCGGGAGTCTTATTCGGTGGCGGGGATTAGCCATGTGCTGGCATTGTCGGGACTTCATGTCGGAATACTTTGGTTTCTGTTAGGGTATATGTTGCGGCCGTTTTGCCGTAATCGGGCAATGCGTATCCTGAAATGGGTAGTCGTTACGCTGTTGCTGTGGAGTTTTGCTTTTTGTGGCAGGGCTGATGCCCTCGGTGGTGCGTGCCGTCATCATGTGTATGTTGGTTGAGCTCGGAACACTGGGAGGGAAACGAGGGAAACCTCTGAATATATTGGCAATAGCGGCATTCTCTATGTTGTTGTATTCTCCTTTTTATTTGTTTGATGTAAGTTTTCAACTCTCTTTTATGGCAGTTTTAGCCATTTCTCTGTGTTATAAAGAATTCTACCGTATCCGTTTTATCCGTAATCGTTTCTTGAGATATATATGGGGAACAACGATTGTGTCTGTGGTGGCACAATTAGGTACGGCCCCATTGGTAATGTATTATTTTTCCGGTTTCTCTCTTTACTTTTTATTGGCAAATCTGCTGGTGGCACCATTGATTCCTGTTATTATTTATCTGGCATTGCTGGCTTTTGTCTTTGCACCGGTCGCAGAACTTCATCATTGCATTCTGTTCATGCTGGAAGAAGTCATTAAATGTTTGAATTGGGGTACATGGACTATCAGCCGATTGCCTTCGGCTTTTATAGACTCGTTGTATTTATCTTCCTTGGAAGTATGCTTGCTTTATGCTTTTTTTATGTTGGGACTGTATTATTGGAGTACCGGAAGCAGGAAAGCGTTGATAAAGGTATTTGCAGGAATAAATATGATTCTGGTACTTTTGCTCTACATTCATTTTCCCCGGGCAACCGTTCCTTCGATAGTGTTTTATAATCTGCATAATTGTGCTGCCGTTCATTTTATAGAGGCTGATAATTCTTCTTATTTATGTTCAAACAGGAAAGACAGCACCTATATTTATATGAAAAACATAGCTGAAACCTATTGGAAACGGAAGAAGATGCCGATCCCCCATTTGCTGTTATCCGATTATGAAGGTAGAAATGTATGGAGCCATAAAGGAATTGTCCATTGGAGGGGGCATGAATATTTGTATGGTGACTGATGGGTATTGGCGCAACAAATCCGCCACAAATCTGTTGGATATCGATTATATGTATTTGTGTAAAGGATATAAAGGGAGAGATTGCTCCGTTGCAAAAACTGTTTCATATAAAGAGAATAGTCTTGGATGCATCACTCGGTGATTATAAGTTAAAAGCCTATAAAGAGGAGTGTAAAACCTTGGGTTTGGATTATATTGATATTTCGGAGAAAGGTTCTTTCCGTATTCTTCTGTGAATAAAGAATAAATTTGTATTTTTGCCATTTCAAAAGAAAAGATATATATATGTTATCAAAAGTAATTTCGCAAGCTAATATTGACCATGTGGAGAAATGGTTTGAGAGAGCTGAAAAAATAGTAATTGTCACCCATGTATCTCCCGACGGAGATGCGATAGGTTCTTCATTGGGACTATGGCATTTTCTGGAATCTCAAGAGAAGAATGTGAACGTGATTGTTCCCAATGCTTTCCCCGATTTTTTACGTTGGATGCCCGGGGCGAAAGATATCATCCGTTATGACAAATATAAAGAGTTTGCCGATAAGTTGATAGCTGAGGCCGGATGTTATTTGCTGTTTGGATTTCAATGCCCTGTCGCGTATTGATGCCATGGCAGATGCTGTTGCTGCGTCAAAGGACGTAAGATGATGGTAGACCATCATCTTTACCCCGGTGATTTCTGCCGGATTGTCATTTCTCATCCCGAAATCTCCTCCACTTCCGAACTCGTATTCCGTTTGATTTGCCGTTTGGGGTATTTTGAAGATATCACCAAAGAAGGAGCGGAATGCATCTATACGGGAATGATGACAGATACAGGCGGTTTCACTTATAATTCGAATAACCGGGAAATTTATTTCATCATCAGTGAGCTTCTTTCGAAAGGCATAGACAAGGATGAGATTTACCGCAATGTATATAATACGTATTCCGAAGGACGCTTGCGCCTGATGGGGTATGTGCTGTATGATAAGATGCAGGTTTTTCCCGAATTCAATTCGGCGTTAATTTGGTTGACCAAAGAGGAACAAGGCAAATTTCAATATGTGAAAGGAGATACGGAAGGCTTTGTGAACATTCCCCTTTCTATCAAGAATGTCCGTTTCTCTGTTTTCTTGCGCGAGGATACGGAGAAAAACATGATTAAAGTTTCCTTGCGTTCGGTCGGAACCTTCCCTTGTAATAAAGTTGCTGCTGATTTTTTCAACGGAGGCGGGCATCTGAACGCTTCGGGAGGTGAGTTTTATGGCACAATGGAAGAAGCTATCGGCTTGTTTAAACAAGCTTTATTGAAGTACGAAGAGCTATTGTTGGCAAAAAAATAGTTATTTTAGTATAATTGCCTAAAAACAATATAAAAGTTTGCGGGTGATTTATTACTTTTGCCCGAAATTATAACAGAATCAGAATGAAGAAATTAAGTATACTGTTCACATCAGTGTTTCTATTAGGATTGTTTTTCCAGTCATGTAACAATGAAAAAATCCTATGCTGAGATGAAGGAAGAGGAAAGAGAAGCTATTAAGCGGTTTATTGAGAAAGAAGATATCAAGGTAATTAGCTTTGAGCAGTTTCAGGAACAAGACTCAACTACGAATGTGAAGGATAATGAGTTTGTTCTTTTCTCGGACAATGGTGTGTATATGCAAATTGTAGAAAAAGGAAACGGGAATGTACTGAAAGACGGACGTTATGAAGTGCTGGCCCGTTATGTAGAAGAGCAGATAACGGCAGATGGCACAGGGGATACTCTGTCTTTGAATACTATTGGTAATCTTGCACCACATCCCGATGAATTTATGTTAACTAAGTCGGGAAAGAATTTTTCGGCTTCTTTCACTACAGGGCAAATGGCTTCTGTATACGGCAGCACGTTTGTTCCCAGTGGTTGGTTGATTCCGTTTAATTATATCAGAACGGGCCGCGAGATTTCCGGTCGGGCAAAGGTTAGATTGATTGTTCCTCATAGCGAGGGACAAAAGAATGCCTCTGCTTACGTTTATCCTTGTTACTATGAAATAACTTATCAATTAGGACGATGACACTGATTAAATCAATCTCAGGTATCCGTGGCACTATTGGTGGCCATGCGGGGGAAGGTTTGAACCCGCTGGATATTGTAAAATTCACATCAGCTTATGCAACGCTGATACGTAAAACAACAACTGTAAAGAGTAATAAAATTGTAGTAGGACGCGATGCCCGCATCTCCGGTGAGATGGTAAAGAACGTGGTATGCGGAACCCTGATGGGGATGGGGTTTGATGTGGTGAACATCGGCTTGGCTTCTTCTCCGACCACCGAACTGGCTGTTACTATGGAAGGCGCATGTGGCGGTATTATTCTGACTGCAAGCCATAACCCTAAACAATGGAATGCCCTGAAGCTGCTGAATGAAAAGGGAGAGTTTCTGAATAAGGAAGAAGGAAATGAAGTTCTTCGTATCGCTGAAGCTGAAGAGTTTGAATTTGCTGATGTAGACCATTTGGGCAGCTATCGTGAAGACAATACTTACAATCAAAAGCATATTGACAGTGTATTGGCATTGAAGTTGGTTGATGTGGAGGCTATCCGCAAAGCTGATTTCCATGTAGCTATCGACTGTGTGAATTCTGTGGGAGGAATTATCCTTCCCGAATTACTGGAACGTCTTGGTGTGAAACATGTAGAAAAGCTATATTGTGAACCTACCGGAAATTTCCAGCACAACCCCGAACCTCTTGAAAAGAACTTGGGTGATATCATGGGATTGATGGCAAAAGGCGGCTGTGATGTGGCTTTTGTTGTAGACCCTGATGTAGACCGCCTGGCAATGATTTGCGAAGACGGCAAGATGTACGGTGAAGAATATACACTGGTTACTGTTGCCGACTACGTATTGAAACATACTCCGGGCAATACGGTATCCAATTTGAGTTCGACCCGTGCCTTGCGCGATGTAACTCGCAAGTATGGGCAAGAATATAATGCTTCTGCCGTAGGTGAAGTGAATGTGGTGACAAAGATGAAAGCAACAAATGCAGTCATCGGTGGTGAAGGTAATGGTGGGAGTCATCTACCCGGAAAGCCATTGCGGACGTGATGCTTTGGTGGGCATTGCTTTGTTCTTGAGTCATTTGGCACATGAAGGTAAGAAAGTAAGTGAGTTGCGTGCTTCTTATCCTTCTTATTTTATTGCAAAGAACCGCATTGACCTGACTCCCGAAACCGATGTCGACGCAATTCTGGCAAAGGTGAAAGAACTTTATAAAGATGAAGAAATCAATGACATTGACGGTGTGAAGATTGATTTCCCCGATAAATGGGTTCATTTGCGCAAGAGTAACACAGAACCGATTATCCGTGTGTATTCAGAGGCGTCTACTATGGAAGCTGCTGATGAAATCGGACAGAAAATCATGGATGTTGTTTACAGCTTAGCAAAATAAGATATTAAATACTTTAATTTTTTTATTTGCCATATCGGGCGGCAACTCTTGTTGTCTTCTTGATATGGCAAATGTTTTTTACCATTAAAAGAAATACGATGAAAAAAGGAACATTTTATGGCATTGGTATGCCTGGGACTGATGGCATTGACCACTGTCGGTCAGACTTCGGGGAAGAAAGGAACATGGAAGCTGGTTTGGCAGGAAGAATTTGACAACAAAGCCGGATTTGACACCACATCATGGAGCAAAGATACCTCGTGGAACGGCAGACTGGAATAACTATATGTCTGATTTTTGATTCATGCTATGCCGTGAGAGATGGAAATATGGTCTTGCGCGGTATTGTGAATTATACGCAAAAAAGAATGATACCGCACCCTATCTTACCGGTGGCATTTATACCACCGGTAAAAAGCTTTTTACCGGTGGAAGGGTAGAGATAAAAGCCAAGTTGCAGGGGAGCTCGCGGTGCATGGCCCGCTATCTGGATGCTGCCCGAAAATGCAAAAAATGGCCCGATGGAGGTGAGATAGATATCATGGAGCGCTTGAATAGCGACACCATCGCTTATCAAACCGTACATTCCTATTATACCTATAAATTGGGGTTTGAGGACACTCCTCCTCATGGCGGCATCAATAAGATAAATCCTGATGAATATAACATTTACTCGGTAGATATTTATCCTGACAGTTTGGTCTTTGCCATTAACCATGATTACACCTTCACCTATCCGCGGATAAGTACTGACAAAAGAAGGGCAATATCCCTTTTATCAGCCTTATTATTTGCTGATAGATATGCAGCTGGGTGGTTCATGGGTAGGAGGCGTGGACCCGAAGGATTTGCCGGTGGAGATGCTGGTCGATTGGGTGAGATATTATGAAAAAGAATGATACCTTACATCTAGTCTTCTACACGGAGCATGTCACTCATTATGCCATCTGAAATGAAAATACCCGGGCGTGTCAGTTTTAGCGTATCATTGACTATTTCCAGTGTTCCTTGTTTCAGATAAGGCTGTGCCATGCGCAGACAATAGGCGTACAGTTCTTCACCATATTCTTTGCGAAGCTTGGATAGCGGCATTCCCCATTTGGTGCGGATACCGGTGATTACAAAGTCATTATAGCGGGTGGACAAATCGAGCTCTTCAATCTCGAATGCCGGTATCCCACCGTCTATCCCTTTGATGTATTCATTCAGCGAAGCAATATTCCATTGACGCGAGATGCCGTTGTAGGAATGTGCCGACGGTCCGCAACCCAGGTATTTTTTTCCGGTCCAGTAACTGGAATTATGGCGGGAATGCAATCCGGGCAGGCAGAAGTTGGATATTTCATAATGGTCATATCCGGCGGCACTCAGGCTGTCGATGAGTGTACCGAACAAAGAAACGCTTAAGTCTTCATCTGCTTCGGCTACTTTGTGTTGTTCGCGGAGTTTCCACAAAGCAGTATTTTCTTCGTATATCAGATGATAAGCGGAGATGTGTTCGGGATGCAGGTTTACTGCCTGCTCCAAGTCTTTTTTGCCACGAATCGAGTGTTTCACCGGGGAGTCCGTACATCAGGTCGATACTGATGTTATGAAATCCTGCCCGGCGGCAGTTGTTAAAAGCATGGATAGCCCGGTCTGCAGTGTGACGACGCTGTAATAGTTTCAACATATCCTCGTTAAAAGTCTGGATTCCCATACTCAGGCGGTTGAATGGCAGGCTGCGGAGCATGGTGATATATTCCGGAGTCAGATCGTCAGGATTTGCTTCGAGTGTGATTTCGGCATCGGGCTCCACATTGTATACCTTATATATATGGGAAAATATGCTGATAAAGTCCTCTTGTGACAGTTGTGAAGGAGTCCCCCCACCGAAGTAGATGGTTTCTATTGTTTCTCCTCCGATATAATCTTTGCGCATTTCCAGTTCCCGGCACAGGGAAGATACATAAGCTGTTTTCTTTTCGCTTTGGGTGGTGGAAAAGAAATCGCAGTAGATGCAACGTCGTTTGCAAAAGGGAATATGTAAATAGAGTCCGGCCATATATTAAAATAATGTGCAAAACTACGAAAACTATCATTGCTTTTTGCGGTATCGAACTGATATTTATATTTATTTGAGGGATTATCGGAAGAATATATGGAATTAAGGCTAAGAATAAGAGGACATAACGTTTAAGGACCTGATAACCCTGCCGTAAAACATAGTTTAGTAACACCTGCCTTGAGGTTGTTTTTTTTTGTCTTTATTTCCTAATTTGCGCTCCACTTTTAAGGAGATATGAGACACATATCCGTTTGTTAATAATTAAATCTTAGATATCATGAAAGTATATCAGACTAACGAAATTAAGAACATTGCACTCCTTGGCAATGATGGATCAGGTAAAACCACCCTCACAGAGTCATTACTCTTTGAGAGTGGTATTATAAAACGTCGCGGCAGAATTACTGCCAAAAACACGGTTAGTGATTATTTTCCGGTAGAGCAAGAATATGGTTATTCAGTGTTCTCTACCGTTTATCATGTAGAATGGAACGGAAAGAAACTTAATATAATTGACTGTCCGGGAAGTGACGACTTTGTAGGTGCCGCACTTACTGCATTGAATGTAACAGATACTGCTATTCTTTTGCTGAACGGACAATACGGTCCTGAAGTAGGTACACAAAACCATTTCCGCTACACAGAAAAACTGGGTAAACCCGTCATCTTCCTGGTGAACCAACTCGATAATGAAAAGTGTGATTATGATAATGTATTGGAACAGTTGCAAACCATCTATGGTTCTAAAGTAGTTCCTGTACAATATCCGATTGAGACCGGACCTAATTTCCACGAGCTGATTGACGTGCTGCTGATGAAGAAATATTCATGGGGTCCTGAAGGTGGTGCACCCACCATCGAAGAAATTCCGGATTCGGAAAAAGAAAAGGCGATGGAGCTGCACAAAGCATTGGTTGAGGCTGCTGCCGAACACGATGAAACGTTGATGGAGAAATTCTTTGAATCGGAATCACTGACTGAAGATGAAATGCGTGAAGGCATCCGTAAAGGATTGGCGGCACGTGGCATGTTCCCCGTATTCTGTGTGTGTGCAGGTAAAAGATATGGGTGTTCGCCGACTGATGGAATTTTTGGGAAATGTTGTACCGTTTGTAGATGAAATGCCCAAAGTACATAATACCAGAGGTGAGGTGGTAGAACCGGATGCTGAAGGTCCTACTTCACTTTATTTCTTTAAAACAGCCGTTGAACCTCATATTGGCGGAGTTCAATATTTCAAGGTGATGAGCGGAACCGTACATGAAGGTGATGATTTGACAAATGCGGATCGTGGCTCAAAGGAACGTATGGCACAGCTCTTTGTATGCGCCGGTGCAAACCGTATCCCCGTTGAAGAACTGCGTGCCGGTGATATCGGTTGTACGGTGAAGCTGAAAGATGTAAAAACCGGTAACACACTGAACGGTAAAGATTGCGATAACCGTTTCAACTTCATTAAATATCCGAACTCCAAATACTCACGTGCTATCAAGCCGCTGAATGAGGCGGATGTGGAAAAGATGATGGTCGTACTGAACCGTATGCGTGAAGAAGATCCCACCTGGGAAATCGAACAGTCTAAGGAGTTAAAACAGACTATCGTTCACGGACAGGGTGAATTCCACCTGCGTACGCTGAAATGGCGTTTGGAGAACAACGAAAAGTTGCAGATTAAATTTGAAGAGCCGAAGATTCCTTATCGTGAAACAATTACCAAAGCAGCCCGTGCCGATTATCGCCATAAAAAACAATCGGGTGGTGCCGGACAGTTTGGTGAAGTTCATCTTATCGTAGAACCTTATTATGAAGGCATGCCTGTTCCCGATACGTATAAGTTCAACGGACAGGAATTCAAGATAAATGTGAAGGGTACCGAAGAAGTTCCATTGGAATGGGGCGGTAAATTAGTATTCATTAACAGTGTAGTGGGAGGTGCCATTGATACCCGTTTCATGCCGGCCATCTTGAAGGGTATCATGTCACGTATGGAGCAGGGACCGTTGACCGGCTCTTATGCACGTGATGTCCGTGTGATTGTTTACGATGGCAAGATGCACCCGGTAGATTCCAATGAAATCTCCTTTATGCTTGCCGGACGTAATGCCTTCAGTGAAGCATTCAAGAATGCAGGTCCTAAGATTCTGGAACCTATTTATGATGTTGAAGTATTCGTTCCAAGTGATAAGATGGGCGATGTAATGAGCGATTTGCAAGGTCGTCGCGGTATGATTATGGGTATGAGCAGCGAAAACGGTTATGAGAAATTGGTTGCCAAAGTACCTTTGAAGGAAATGTCTTCTTATTCCACTTCCTTGAGCTCACTTACCGGCGGGCGCGCTTCATTCATCATGAAATTTGCCAGCTACGAACTTGTTCCGGGCGATGTTCAGGATAAATTAATGAAAGAATTTGAGGCGAATGAAAATAAGGATGAATAACGTAAACTGTAAGAAATGATATCTAGAAGGAACGCTTTTCGTTAAAAAAGCGTTCCTTTTTATTTAAGTAACCTTAAACTTTTAGGTTTATTATTTGGTTTTGAACTTAATTTTTTATTATTTTTGCAAACCAAGCGGCGTTAATTTTGTTATAGTAGTCAGATTATTAGTTTAAATGACTTTTTCGGTTAATTATAGAGAATTGCCGTTTAAATTTGGTTAATCCGTTATGTAATAAGGTTTAACGCTTTTAATTTTGCTGGCATGAAAAAGTCTACTATTTGGATATTAGGAATTGTAATGGGGCTCTCATTTCTGAGTTTGCTTTACTTGCAAGTGAGCTATATTGAGGAAATGGTGAAGATGCGCAGGGAACAATTTGATGAATCGGTTCGGCGCAGTTTGGATCAGGCGTGCAGGAATATTGAGTTGGTGGAAACAAAGAAATATCTGGAGGATGATGTTGTTGCTACCGAAAGAGCTGCCCAATTATACCGGCAGCAGGCCGCCAAAGAAGGAAAAGAGGAAAACGAATTGGTCGCACATACACAGCATTATGCTGTATCTTCGGACGGGTTGGACGGGTATTCCACTTTCGAACTCAAGATGAAGATTAGTACAAACCGTCCGGCCAATGTTCCCAAGGCAATTATCTCTACCGGTAAAAATATCCCGCAAACAGCCAGGGCATTGCAGGAAATCATAAAGGAGAGATATGTATACCAACGGGCATTGTTGGACGAAGTGGTTTATACTATTTTGCGCACAGCCAGTGATAAACCGCTTAAAGAGCGTGTTAACTTTAAGCAGTTGGATTTGTTTATAAAGACGGAACTGTTAAATAACGGCATTGATATTCCGTATCATTTTACAGTAACAGATCGTGAGGGAACAGAGGCTTATCATTGTCCCGACTATACGAACGAGGGTAGCGAGAGCATGTACCGCAAGGTCATATTCCAAAATGATCCGCCTGCACGAATGGGAATGGTAAATGTTCACTTCCCTGATTTGAACAGTTACATATTCAGTTCTGTTAAATTTATGATACCGTCACTCATTTTTACGTTTGTATTGCTTGTGACATTCATCTTTACTATCTACATCATCTTCCGCCAGAAGAAGCTGACAGAGATAAAGAATGATTTCATCAACAATATGACACATGAGTTTAAGACACCTATCTCTACCATTTCATTGGCAGCACAGATGTTGAAAGATCCGGCGGTGGGTAAGTCTCCGGCTATGTTCCAGCATATTTCGGGAGTTATCAATGACGAGACGAAACGTTTGCGCTTTCAGGTAGAGAAAGTATTGCAGATGTCAATGTTCGAAAGACAGAAGGCAACACTCAAGATGAAGGAAGTGAATGCAAATGAGCTGATAGCGGGAGTCGTTAATACTTTTACGTTGAAAGTAGAAAAGTATAACGGAAAAATAACTTCCAGTTTGGATGCAGAGAATCCTGATATATTTGTGGACGAAATGCACTTTACGAATGTAATCTTCAACCTGCTTGACAATGCAGTGAAGTATAAGAAACCGGAAGGAGAATTGCTGCTGAACATCCGTACATGGAACGAATCGGGTAAACTTTACATTTCGATACAGGATAACGGTATCGGCATCAAGAAAAGAAAACCTGAAAAAGATATTTGATAAGTTTTATCGAATTGGTACATACCGGTAATTTGCACGATGTGAAAGGCTTCGGTTTGGGCTTGGCATACGTGAAGAAAATAATTCAGGACCACAAAGGGCGTTATACGTGCTGAAAGTGAACTGAATGTAGGAACAAAATTTATAATTGTATTACCTTTATTAAAAAATGAATAATATGGACGAGAAATTGCGTATCTTGTTATGCGAAGATGATGAGAATCTTGGCATGCTTTTGAGAGAATATTTGCAGGCAAAAGGCTACTCGGCCGAACTTTGCCCGGATGGTGATGCCGGCTACAAGGCTTTCCTGAAGAACAAGTATGATTTGTGTGTACTGGATGTGATGATGCCTAAGAAGGATGGTTTCACTCTGGCACAGGAAATTCGTGCTGCAAATGCTGAAATTCCTATTATCTTCTTAACTGCAAAGACATTGAAAGAAGATATTCTGGAAGGTTTTAAAATCGGTGCTGATGATTATATCACCAAACCGTTTAGTATGGAAGAATTAACTTTCCGTATTGAAGCTATCCTGCGTCGTGTGCGTGGTAAGAGAAATAAGGAGAGTAACATTTATAAGATTGGCCGTTTTACTTTCGATACTCAGAAACAAATTCTGTCTATTGATGGCAAGAATACCAAGCTTACCACTAAGGAATCCGAATTGTTGGGCTTGCTTTGTGCGCATGCCAATGAAATCCTGCAACGTGACTTTGCTTTTTGAAAACTATTTGGATTGATGATAATTACTTCAATGCCCGAAGCATGGATGTATATATCACTAAATTGCGTAAGCATTTGAAGGAAGACGACTCTATCGAAATTATCAATATTCACGGCAAAGGTTATAAACTGATAACCCCGGAAGTTGAGTAATGAGGTCATACATATGAAAAGTCCGAAACACTCGTTTCGGACTTTTTGATTGTTAAGAATTTAAATAAACGAAAATCTTTTTTTTACCGCAATCGTTGTTATACATTTAATTCCGCAACACCATGTCGGTGTTGTTTATTAAAATCAATAATTTTATGTGTAACAATTCATTTTTTTCTTTTATGAATGAGCAGAAAGAGCTTCTGCTGCAAAACGGGCAGTTTAAGACCGCCGTTTCCTATTCATGTACCTTAAACAGTTTTTTCAACTTCCGTAGAGGGAAAGACCTCGGCATCGAAGAGGTTACTTCAGAACTGATACAGAGTTATCAGTCTTGGCTGAAACAGCGTGGTGTGGTGGCAAACACCTCTTCTTTTTATATGCGTGTATTGCGTGCTGTATATAATAAGGCTGTTAAGAAAAAAACTTGACAATGCAGCAACATCCTTTTGAAGAGGTATATACAGGAATTGATAAGACTCAAAAACGTGCTTTGACGATAGAAGCATTACGCCTGCTCAGAAACCTGGATTTAAGTCACAAGAAGAAGCTGGCTTATGCCCGTGATTTATTTATGTTCAGCTTCTATACACGTGGCATGGCTTTCGTAGATATGGCCCATCTGTGTAAAGAGAATATAAAAGAAGGTACCATCACCTATCACCGTAAAAAAACGGGGCAGAAACTGGTTATCGGACTTGAATCTTGCATGGCAGAAATTATAGAAAGATACAGTTCATTCACTAAAGATTCCGATTATGTATTACCGATTCTTCATTCGGATAATCCTAGAAACATACAGGTGCAATATTATAATGCATTACGCTATCAGAATATACAGCTTAAAAAGATAGAAAAGTTATTGGATATTCCTCATCTGCATCTCACAACCTATGTGTCACGCCATGCCTGGGCTTCCATCGCTCGTGAAAATGGTGTTTCACTATCTGTAATAAGTGAGGGCATGGGACATACTTCAGAAAAAACAACACGTATTTATTTAGCCTCTTTGAGTCAAGTAGTGATGGATGAAGCTAACCATAAGGTTTTATCATCGATTTGAAGCTTGTGTGGACTTTGTATCACCTCTTACACAGAGGGAGTACAATCAGGTTTAAAATTCACTGCAGGGGATGAAAATATTTATTTCTTTATACAAAAAAGGATGAGACTTTATTTGTTTTTTTAAATATAAAGTGATTTTTACCTTTTGAAGGGGCTTTATAAAGGTAAAAAAATCATCTTTATCTTTAAAAAAAACATTAAATAAAATCTATATTTTCTCTGATATAAAGAGTTTCGAAAGCCTTTTCATGAATTTTAATTCTAAGACTTTGTATCACCTCTGTGTAAGAGGTGATACAAAAGTTTGATTCATTTTATTGGATTTTTTATAAAATTGCCTTCCAAAGGGGTGATGACGCGAAGCGTACTTAAACATGACGACAAACAAAGAAAAAGTGCAGCCGATCAAATGGTTCGCAGCGAAAAAACAAAATTTTCTGCAGAAAAGAAAATCAAGCAATTCTTGGAGCGGTTGGGTATAGAGCATTATATACCTTTCCGAACCGTTATAAAAAAGAAAAAGGAGGGAAGAAAGTCAAAGTAGAAAAGCCCGTTATACCCAATTTAATATTTATCCATTCAGATTATAACACTTGTCTTTCATTGGTTAATGAATATAAATTATCCATGAATTATCTCCTGAACTTGGAGACCCGCCAACTGTTGGTGGTCCCCGACAAGCAGATGCATGATTTTATGTTTTTGCTTGATTTTTCGGAAGATGCAGTTCAAGTGCTTAATGAAAACCTTCGTCAGGGTGACCGGGTGCGCGTTATAAAAGGCGAATTTGCGGGTATAGAAGGCGAATTGATTCGCATCAAAGGGCATAAGCGGGTTGTGGTGCGTCTGGAAGGGGCATTTTCTTTAGCTACTACTTACATTCCGGGGTCTTATCTGGAAAGAATATAATTTCTCATTGAACTTTTTTAATTAAATCACAGAACTATCATTTTTTGAATGATAATTAAATTTTATCTAGGAAATAAAACTGTACAGAATATATAATTTATGAAAAAACATTTCTTAAGCATGCTTCTTATGGCAGTGTTGTTGATGTCCTGCAACACTTCCAAGGAGATTCTCTATTTTCAAGACATCAATGTAAATCAGCCTGAGGTTATCAGTGGCGCACGAGACATTACCGTGCAGCCCAAAGACCAGATTTCCATTCTTGTGTCAAGTAAGGACCCGCAGTTGGCGGCATTGTTCAATCTGACAAGGGCTCAGGCACGTGTGGGAACAGGAGGGGTAAGCAGTGGGGGAGAGGTATCTGGTTATACGCTGGATGACAAAGGAAACATTGACTTTCCCGTATTGGGCACACTTCATATTGCCGGTATGACCAAGAGTCAGATTGCCGCTTTGGTGAAGCAGAAATTGATAGACGAGAATTTGGTAAAAGACCCTGTTGTGACCGTTGAATTTATGAACCTTTATTTCTCGGTGTTGGGCGAAGTCAAGTCACCGGGTAAATATAGCATTACCAAAGATCAAATCATTCTTTGCTCGAAGCCATCAGTATGGCTGGTGATTTAAGTATTTACGGAAAGCGTGATGCTGTGTTCGTTATCCGTGAAGAAAACGGAGAGCGTGTCACTCATTGGGCAGATCTTCGTTCGAAAGATGTATTTAATTCTCCCGTTTATTATCTGAAACAGAATGATGTGATTTATGTACAGCCCAACAAAGTGCGTGCCGGCCAGTCTACTCTGAACGAAAACAGCGTGAAGTCTGTTTCGATGTGGATTTCTATTGCTTCTTTCCTCACTTCATTGGGCGTGTTGATATTTAAGTAATCTTTTACATTATATTATAATATATATGATAGAAAAAAAAAACTGCCGTCGGCAAACCTACCGACGATTTTATACGGATACAAGACCTGTGGGGGCTGTTTGTTCCCCAAATGGCGTTGGTTTGTTCTTTCTCTCTTTGTCACCATGTCTGTGGCAGTGCTGTATTTGATGAGTACTTCTGCCGTCTATACCCGCAGTGCGGCAATTTTGGTAAAAAGATGATTCTAAAAGCGGTTCTTCGGGTGGAGCCATGAGCGAGTTTTCCGATATGGGTATATTCAGGTCAAATACCAATATCAATAACGAGCTGTTCACGTTAAAGTCTCCCGCATTGATGACCGAAGTGGTTCGCCGGTTGAGGCTGAACGAAACTTACACTGTGCGCAAAGGACTTAAAAATGTAGATTTATATAAGGCAAATCCGTGGCGGTGACATTTGGTGAGGTGATGGAAAAACCGGTCAGCTTCACCATTCGGATTGATTCCAAGGTCGCCTTTACCATTTCCGGTCTGAAGGTTGCCGGAGTGGAATCGGAAAATACCTTTGCCGGCAGGATGGGTGACTCCATACAGACTGCAGCGGGAACTTTGTTCATTTCTCCTACCAAATTCTATAGCGATGCCTGTATCGGCACTTCCATTCGTTATGCCATAGGCAAAGCAGATGGTGCCGCCGACCGCTATCTTCATGCATTGCGTGTCGAATTGGGCAGCAAGGAAGCCACTATCATTAATCTGAGCATCAACGATACATCCATAGCCAGGGCAGAAGACATACTGAATACACTGATAGAGGTGTACAACGAAAAGTGGATACAAGACAAGAACCAGATTGCCGTCAGCACCTCTCAGTTCATAGGCGACCGTTTGAGTGTAATCGAAATCGAGTTGGGACATGTGGACGAGAATATTTCCAGCTTCAAAAGCGAACACTTGTTACCCGATGTTCAGGCGGCATCCAGCCTTTACATGGCTCAGTCGGCAGAGAACAAAAAAGAACTGCTTACGCTGAATACCCAGCTTTCCACCGCTCGGTATATTCTGAAAGAACTGAAAGAAAAAAGAGTCTGAGTCAGCCGTTGCCTACCAATTCGGGCATCGCCAATTCCAATATTGAGAGTCAGATAAGCGAGTACAACAATATGGTATTGAACCGCAACCGGTTGATAGCCAACAGTAGTGAGAAGAATCCGTTGGTGAAAGACCTTGCCAGTTCTTTTTTGCAGAGTATGCAGCGCACCATTATTCAGTCGGTAGACAATCTGATAGTTTCTCTGAATACCCAGATACGCAGCATCCGTCAGCAGGAAGTAACCACTACCAGTCAGTTGGCTTCCAATCCGAGTCAGGCGAAATACCTGCTCAGTGTGGAACGTCAGCAAAAGGTAAAAAAGAGGAGCTTTATCTTTACCTGCTTCAAAAGCGTGAGGAAAATGAACTTTCACAGGCATTCACTGCTTACAACACCCGTGTCATCACTGCTCCCCGCGGTAGCATGGCACCGGTTTCTCCACAGAAAATGAACATATTGCTGATTGCTTTTGCGCTCGGATTGGTAGTGCCTGCAGGTGTCATCTTTCTGAAAGAAAACATGAACAGCAAGGTGCGCGGACGAAAGGACTTGGAACATCTGAGTCTTCCGCTGGTCGGTGAAATTCCCTTGTACGGTTGTGAGAAAAAAAGCATTTTCGGACGGAAACCGCTGCGTAATAAGCGTGTCGTTGTGGTGGAAGAAGGAAATCGGAACGTCATTAACGAAGCCTTCCGTGTGTTGCGTTCCAATCTTGATTTTATGGTATCCAACACTCCGGAAGCTACGGCATTTGCTGTCACATCGTTCAACCCGGGCAGCGGAAAGTCTTATCTGTCGGCAAATATGGCAATCAGTTTTGCCCTCAAAGGGAAAAAAGTACTGCTTATTGACGGCGATTTGCGTCACGGCTCTCTTTCTGCCTATATCAACTCTCCCCAACTGGGACTGAGTGACTACCTGAGCGGACGTGTCGGCAACTGGGAAGAAACTTTGGTGTCACACGATAAATATGCCAATCTGAAGATGATTCCGGTAGGTACCGTGCCTCCCAATCCCACAGAGTTGTTGGAAAACGGAAAGTTTGCCGGACTGCTTGCACAGCTCCGCACCCGCTATGACTATATCTTTGTGGACTGTCCTCCCATAGACATTGTGGCAGATACACAGATTATCGAGAAAGCGACAGACCGTACCCTCTTTGTGGTTCGTGCCGGCTTACTGGAACGCTCCATGCTTTCCGAACTGGAAAATATTTATCGCGAAAAAGCGTTTCAAGAATCTTGCCATGATTCTGAATGGAACCGAACGTACCCACGGTCGTTACAGTTACCGTTACGGCTATCACTACGGTTCTTACTATCATAGCGGTAAATAGTTTTTTATGTGGCCGTTCTCCAGATACATATCCGTATCTTCTAAAGGTATCCTGCAGGGTATGACCGATTGTCACAGCCACCTCCTTCCGGGGGGTGGACGACGGTGTGCGCACTGCCGAAGAGTCTCTCCGTATTTTGGAAGAGATGGAACGGCAGGTCATTCGTAAGCTATGGCTCACCCCCATATCATGGAAGATATTCCCAATACCACCGATGCTTTAAAGACCCGTTTCAGAACGTTGTGCGAAAGTTATCGGGGAAATATCCGGCTGGAACTGGCGGCGGAATATATGTTGGACAATCTTTTTTTGTCCGGCGTTTGGAGGCAGACGATATCCTTCCTCTGCACGAAGAAAAACGCTACCTGTTGGTAGAAACCTCCTATTTCAATCCTCCTATGAGATTGCTTTCTATGTTGAAGCATATTCAGGAGAAAGGTTATCATCCGTTGCTGGCACATCCCGAACGCTACGAATATATGCAGATGGCAGATTATAAAGCTTTACAGCAGGTAGGAGTAGCATTTCAGTTGAATATACCTTCGTTGGCAGGCATGTATGGCAGGCATGTGCAGAAAAAAAGCGGAAGCCCTGCAAGAGGCAGGCATGTACACGCTGCGTGGTAACGATACTCATTCGTTGATTTTCTTTCAGAATTTGCTGAATGAGAAAATCAGAAAATAATAACTATTAGAATAAGTTAAGCATTTTTTGTATGAAAATAGCAGTAGTAGGAACAGGGTATGTTGGTTTGTCAATAGCTACCCTTTTGGCTCAACACAATGAGGTTGTAGCAGTAGATGTCATTGCCCTGAAAAGGTTGAACTTATTAATCAAAAAAGATCTCCTATTCAAGATGAGTATATAGAAAAGTATTTTGCAGAAAAAAAACTTAATTTGCGAGCGACACTTAATTGTAAAGAAGCTTATGAAAATGCAGAATTTGTAGTAATAGCCGTACCGACTAATTATGATCCACAAAAGAATTTTTTTGATACGCATCATATTGAAGATGTGATAGATCTTGTACTTGCTATTAATCCAGATGCAGTTATGGTCATAAAGTCTACTATTCCTGTGGGATATACTCGTTCGTTGTATATGAAATATGCTATACAGTTTTCGCATAAACCAGAATTAAGGGAAAAGAAGTTTAATCTTCTTTTTTTTTCTCCAGAGTTTTTGCGTGAGAGTAAAAAGCTCTTTATGATAATCTTTATCCGAGTCGTATTATTGTAGGATATCCGAAGTTAATTGATGGTATAGAATATTCAGAAGAGAATGCCGCAATTAATGCTATTGGAAATTCAAAAGCGGAAGAATATGCAAAGAAATTTGCATTTCTTCTTCAAGAAGGAGCTATTAAGGAAAATATTACTACTCTCTTTATGGGTATGAAGGAAGCAGAAGCTGTAAAACTTTTTGCAAATACTTATTTAGCTCTTCGTGTTAGTTATTTTAATGAACTTGATACTTATGCTGAGATAAAAGGTCTTGATTCACAAGCTATCATTGAAGGTGTTGGTCTTGATCCACGTATCGGAAGTCATTACAATAATCCAAGTTTTGGTTATGGAGGGTATTGTCTACCAAAAGATACTAAACAGTTGCTTGCTAACTATGCAGATGTTCCTCAGAATATGATGACAGCTATTGTTGAAAGTAACCGCACTCGTAAGGACTTTATAGCAAATCGTGTATTGCAAATTGCAGGAGCATACGAAAGCAATAGCGCCTATGATGTTAATAAGGAAAAAGAGGTAACTATTGGTGTATATCGTCTTACAATGAAGTCTAATAGTGATAATTTTCGCCATAGTTCAATTCAAGGTGTAATGAAGCGTATCAAAGCTAAGGGTGCAAAAGTAGTTATCTATGAACCAACACTTGAAGATGGTAGTACATTTTTTGGTTCTGAAGTAATTAATGATCTTTCTACTTTTAAGGCACAAAGTAATGCCATCATAGCTAATCGTTATGACTCTTATCTTGATGATGTGATTGAAAAAAAGTATATACTAGAGATATTTTCAAGAGAGACTGATATTTCTATATTATAATTGCACAAGTTTTTGAACTTATATTAAGACAATGAATATATTAGTAACCGGTGCAGCAGGTTTTATTGGTAGTGCCCTTTGCTTACGTATATTGGCAGAGCAGCTAGAAACAACAGTTATAGGTATTGACAATGTTAATGACTATTATGATGTAAATATCAAAAAATGGCGTCTTGGGAAACTTGCTAAATATGGAACTCGTTTTGTTTTTATAAAAGGTAATATTGCTGATAAAGGACTTATTGACAGACTTTTTGCTGAGTACAAACCTGAAATTGTAGTCAACTTTGCAGCTCAAGCTGGAGTACGATATAGTATCAGTAATCCAGATGCTTATATTGAAAGTAATCTTATTGGTTTTTATAATATCCTTGAAGCATGTCGTCATAGTTATGACAATGATGCTGAAGGAGTGAAACATCTGGTTTATGCTTCATCGTCAAGTGTTTATGGTAGTAATAAAAAGGTACCATATAGTACAGATGATAAGGTTGATAATCCTGTGTCACTCTACGCTGTAACAAAGAAGAGTAATGAATTGATGGCTCATGCTTATTCCAAGTTATACAATATTCCTTCCACAGGGCTTCGTTTTTTTTACAGTCTATGGTCCTGCAGGTCGTCCAGACATGGCGTATTTTGGTTTTTTACTAATAAATTCTTAAAGGGTGAAACTATTAAAATCTTCAATTATGGCAACTGTATGCGTGACTTTACATACATTGATGATATCGTGGAAGGTGTAATACGTATTATGGCAAAAAGCGCCTGAACGCAAGAACGGTGAGGATGGGTTACCCATCCCGCCTTACAAAGTGTATAATATTGGAAATAACAAACCAGAAAATCTTCTAGACTTCGTGCAAATTCTCGGAGAGGAGCTTATTCGTGCCAATGTTCTTCCTGCCGATTATGATTTTGAGTCACATCAGGAACTTGTACCTATGCAGCCTGGCGATGTACCTGTGACTTATGCAGATACAACTCCATTAGAACAGGACTTTGGGTTCAAGCCGTCTACTTCATTGAGGCTAGGTTTGAGAAAGTTCTCAGAGTGGTATAAAGTGTTTTATAAAAAATAGTGCGATAGCGGATTTTTGAAAATTTGAAAGTAGATATAATTTATTTGTGAAATAATTATAATGTCAAGCGACATACAATCAAATAATAAACGTATAGCTAGAAATACAATGATGCTATACATACGCATGGGTATCACTATGCTTGTAGGTCTTTTTATACCAGCCGTGTTGTATTACAAGTGTTGGGAGTGTCAGACTACGGTATATATGGCGTTGTGGGTGGTATTGTAGCATTTATGGGATTTCTTAATGGATCTATGAGTGGTGCAACTTCTCGTTTCCTGACATATGAATTAGGAAGGGGAATAGAAGGAAAGTTAAAAGAAACTTTTGTTTCTGCATTTTGGGTACATTTGATAATAGCGGTCATTATTTTTGTATTGGCAGAAACCGTTGGGCTATGGTTTTTATATAATAAGTTAGTTATTCCTGACGTTCGTATGGATGCTGCTTTTTTTGGGTATATCAATTCTCTGTAGCTTCAGCTGTTTTGGGAATAACACAGGTTCCGTATAATGCAAGTGTCATATCACATGAAGATATGGATTTGTATGCGTATATAGAGATTGCTAATGTTTTGTTAAAGCTGCTAATAGTATATTTACTAATGGTTATTACAATAGACAAACTTATACTTTATGCTGCTTTATATTTTGCTGTGTCATTCGGAATAGCAATGTATTATAGATGGTATTGTATTCACTATTACGAGGAGTCCCATTTGACTTTGACATGGGATAAAGAAATAGTAAATAAAATGCTGAAATTTTGTGGATGGGATTTGTATGGGAATGGTTGTGTTGTAGCTAAACAACAAGGCATAAACTTTCTTGTGAATATGTTTTTTGGAGTTACTCTCAATGCTGGTATCTCAATAGCTTCTGTGGTTAGTGGTACATTGTCAGGATTTACAAGTAATATCACGTTGGCTCTCAGACCACAGATAATTAAGAATTATGCGCAAAAAAGATTGTATTGCCATGCAGAATTTGATGTCACAAGGCATTAAATACATAATCTTGCTTCAAGCTTGTTGTACTATCCCTTTTTGTATTAGAAGCTGATTATGTGTTTCACCTGTGGTTAGACATTGTTCCTCCCTATGCTGTTTTATTCTGTCAATGGATGTTTATAGCTTCATTATTTTCTGCAAGTAATGGAATATTAATAGTGGCTATTCATGCAACTGGTCGCATTAAATACTTAAGTTATATATCGGGCAGTATAAGTGTTATTCAATTACCTATTTTGTATTTATTGTATTCAAACGGACAAAATCCGATATGGGCATATATTTTGAGTGTATTTGGGGAACGGCTATGGTAGTAGTGAATATTTTTATTGCCAAGTATAATATTTCATCTTTATCAGTTCGTCAGTTATTCTCTTCTATGATTACATCTTTGTTGATAGTTGGAATATTGACTATTCCATTTGTTTTTATTCAACAACAATTTAATAGTTCTATTTGGAGAGTTGTAGGAACTACTTCAGGTTATATTTTGTCTATAGGAATCATTACATTCTTATTTGTCTTACCGCATAATGTTAGAGCAAAAATAATTGAGAAGTGGAGCTTTTTACGTCATTAAGAATGAGATATGATAATCATATAAATAAATATTAAAAATTATATTATCAAGTGAATAATAATATGCCTCAAATATCAATAGTAGTTCCTGTATATAATGCAGCAAAATATTTGCCTCGTACTATAGCTTCTGTTCAGGCACAGACGTATGAGGACTGGGAATTGTTGCTTGTAAATGATGGTAGTACAGATAATAGTGTACAGATTATTGAGCAGTATGCTAATAAAGATAGTCGTATTAAACTGATCAATCAGAAAAACTCAGGTCCGGCACATGCTCGTAACGTAGGTATAAAGAATGCGCAAGGTAGGTATATAAGTTTTGTAGATTCTGATGATACCATAGAACCTTGTATGATGCAGTGTATGTATGATGTTGCAACAAAATATCAGGCAAATATTGTAATGTGCAATTTTGCCACCATATTAGGCAATAAACGAATAGTGTCCCATCATGGTTTTACGTGTAATTGCATAATGACTCAGAATCAGTTGCGTCAAGAAGTGTTATGTCGTTATTTTGAGGGTAATAATGCCGGTGTATCAAGTTTGTGTACTAAGTTTGTGGACCGAGTTTGGTTATGTAGCGCAGGTATTACAATACCTGAAAATCGTGTGAGAGCCGAAGATTGGTTGTTTAACCTGCATTGTTTAGAGGCAGGACCACGCTTTTGTGCCATTAATGATGTACTTTATAACTATTGGCAGAACGAAGGCAGTATCATGCATTCGGTGCGTGAAGGTGAATGGAAACAACACTTTGAATCTATGCAGATACTCTTCGAGGTTAATAGACGTCATGGTTTCCATTATGAGCAGAGCATAGCTACGCAATGTGTAAATGGTAGTATAGAACATCTGTTAGGCATTTATGCAAATAAGCCGGTTCGTATAGATGTGGCTGAGCAAATTATGCATTATCCCGATTTGCATAAAGCCCTTAAAGATATGAATATAAAAAAAATGCCCAAGGTGTTTAAACTTATAGCTATTGCGTTAAAGGTAAAACAGTATTGGGTGGTACGAATGTTGCTAAAAATAGTTGTAAAATATGAAAGTAACTATAGCACTTTCTACGTATAATGTTGCCCCATATTTGCGTGAGTCGCTCAATCGTATGGTAGGGCAGACACTAAAAGAGATTGAAGTTCTTTGTATAGATGATGCTTCTACTGATGGAACTGTAGATATTTTACGCGAGTATGCAGCGCAAGATAGCCGTATTCGCTTGATTGAAAAATCGAAAAATGAAGGTTTGGCAGTCTCTCGCAACACAGCTCTTAAACTTACCAGAGGTGACTATGTATGTTTCGTTGATGGTGATGACCTGATGGATATTGATTTGATGGAAAAAGCATATAATCTTGCTGTTAAAGAGGATGCTGATGTTGTAATGTGGGATTATTATGAATTTGGAGAACATCTTTTTAACTTTGTATCTAAAGATGCGGTATCTTCTTTGCTTGGTGTATCTCCTGATGACCGACACACCCTTATACAGCGTATGGCATTCACATGGGTGCGATTATTTAAAACTTGTTCAATCCGTGAATTGGGTATCCACTTTCCTGAAGGTCGTACAAAACAAGATCAGCCCGTACATTGGCTTACAACTGCATGCCTCAACCGTATAGCTTTGTTACCGCAACGTAAATATGCCTATCGTATTAGTAGTACACAAACATCGTCGCGTAAAGGTCGTGTGATGCTTGATATGGTATATGTGCCAGACTATACCGAAAAATATCCTTCGTAAACATTCAGTTTTTGAAGAATATTTCATGGAGTTTTATCATATGCAGTTGAATATGTGGTATGGAATGTATTGTGGTATACAGCTTGAATATAAGGCAGAAGCATTGAATGAAATTCGTAAGAGATATAGCACTCCTCATAGAAAAGCTTTAGTTATGGAAAGTAGAACGATAAAATGGTTCTACAAAGGAGAAGTTGAAGGTAATGTATTGATGAAAATAGGCTATAAATGTGAGATTTGGTTGAGAATGTTATATAGAAATATACGATGAATAGTAAACTTTATATGTAAAAAATTATATTAATTGGTAATGATGTTATGATTTCCTTATGTAATTGATTTCTTATTAAGAAAATAGTTTAAATTTGAAAAAGCGAATAATATATCTAGATGTAATTCGTATTATTGCCTGCTTATGGTGATTATAATGTATATGCTTATGCTTAATAGTAGAAATCAGAGTTGGGAGATGTTGGGGTATTGAGTTGTTTCTGGTTGTTTACTGTTTTTATGATGAATGATGTGTTGGTACCTTGTGAAGAAGGTATAGTGTTAGATGGATATTTAGAAACATATAAGAAAGATAATTGCTCCTACAATTTGTTTTTCATTATTTTATTATTGCTAAATATAAATAAAATAAATAGGAGTAGTTGTTCTACTTTTAATACCTTTTAGTGGATAGAGACATGTAGTGTTATGGTCTATGTACGCTTACGAGCTTATATTTGCTTGTACCTGTTATTTCATCTTGGATAAGGTGAGCATTAAAGTGTGAGTTAGAAATATATTTTGTTTATGGTTTGTAATATTGTTTTATTTATATATAGGATTAGTATTGAAAATTAATCCTGAGTCTGTAAAAATATTGTATTATTTTACTGGATATGCAAGTTGTTTTTTATTGGAGTATTACTTCTCAAAATATGATATTAAATTGATAGCCATGATTCTTATTTTTATTTTAATGCTTCCACTACCAATATTGAATAAAGTGCTTGGTTGAAATCTTGATTCCTTTGATGCTTTTGGTATTTATCGATACCTGTTGCAATAATGATTGCTGCATGATTGGGTAGAATTAAAAAACTTGTTTGAAAAAAAGCGTTGTGTCAGAGTGGGGTTTAAAGTCTTTTGTAATGATTAGTAATTTAAGTTTTGGTATTTATCTTATTTATATCTTCATAATGCGTACTCTGTTGTTGTGGAATTGTAGTATATCTATATAAAATGTGCATGGTACAGACTATTCTTGGGATAGTACTTACATTAAGTATTTCGTTTATTGGCCTATCTTTCATTTGTACAATATATTTTCGTTAATAAATATAAGAAAAATGACATTTAAACAAGCTATATCAAACTTTAGAGGTGATTATAGACAAAATACTCATTATAATATTTCGTGGAGTAATTTTGTTTGGAGAGCTTTAATAGGCATTGCTCCGTTGTGGAGTCTATTATTATGGTTTCTTTTGGCCAAAGTGAATATTTTTTGTTGGCTTGGCCTGCAAGAGTATTCTACAAATTCTATAGCAGTTATTATAAAAAATAGCTATATCATGGAGAACGGACATTGGCGAGGGACTTTGTCTTGGTGATGGGATGTGTATGGTAGTGAATCCAATGACAAAGATTGGCAAGAATTGTAACCTTTCACAATTTGTGAATATTGGGACTAATCACAATACCCCTGCCATTATTGGTGATTATGTGTATATTGGTCCTATGACTTGTATTGTTGAGAATGTACATATAGGTAATAATGTAACTATTGGTGCTGGTTCTTGTGGTAACAAAAGATATTCCTGATAATGCAACTGTAGCAGGAGTGCCTGCTAGGGTATTAAACTACAATAATCCTGGTAGGTATGTGTGGCATGCTGATTAAATAATAGAAATAGAAGATGAAAAAGAAAAAAAATTGTTCATTGGTATATATTATCTTGAGATTGGCGGTGCAGAGAGAGCGTTGCTTGGTTTGCTCTCAGCCCTTGATCCAGAGAAAGTCGATATTGACCTAATGGTGTATCAACATACGGGTGAGTTTATGTCGCTTGTTCCGGAATATGTTAATCTGCTGCCAGAGATACCTGAGTATAGTTGTATGTTACGTCCTATTAGATCAATTATAAAAAGAGGGACATATTGGCATTGCCTTACGTCGTTTATGGGCATTATATAAGCACCAGCAGTATATTAAGACTCTGACGTCTGAAGAATTATCTAAAGATGAAAGTGTATTCCAATATGTTGTAGCAAATGTCATAGATACGTTGCCCTCGTTGGAACATCTTGGTTATTATGATCTGGCTATCAGTTTTATAGCTCCGCATAACATTGTACTTAACAAGGTAAAAGCCAAGAAGAAAGTGTGTTGGATTCATACCGACTATTCTACAATTTTTTTGTGAATCGTGATTTAGAATTGCCCATATGGGAGGGGTTTGATTATATTGCCTCTATTAGTAATGATTGTACAAGGGCATTTGTTAAGACGTTTCCTGAATTGAAGGATAAAATACTGCTGATAGAAAACATCTTATCGCCTTTGTTCGTGCGGAAACAGGCTGATTTAGAAGATGTAAGTGCTGAAATGCCAAACAAAACAGGTGTGACTAAGATATTGAGTATTGGTCGCTTTTCAACTCCTAAACGTTTTGAAGCAATCCCCTATTATTGTTCTATAATGGAGAAGATGAGGCTTAATTTCAAGTGGTATATAGTAGGTTATGGTGATGATTCTAAAATACAGGCAGCTCTTGAAAAGTATAATATGCAGCATCGCATAATTTTACTTGGAAAAAAAGTGAATCCTTATCCTTACATAAAGGCGTGTGATATTTATGTTCAACCTAGTATTTATGAAGGAAAAAGTGTTACAGTACGTGAGGCGCAGATTTTGTATAAGCCTGTAGTGATAACTAACTATCCTACCGCCAAGTCTCAGGTATCAAGCGGATTGGATGGGGTGATTGTGCCACTTGATGAACAAGAAATAGCAAAGGGCATAGTTCGTTTTATAAAAAATACAGTGCTTAGAGATACGATAATAGATTATCTTCATGTCCATGACTATGGTAATGAGGTAGAAGTAGAAAAAAATATATGCTTTATTGTAATGGATTATACTCTATTATTTCATAATCTATGGTTATGGAGTACTATGCTGTTTTGCATTGTACAGTATATTAAGTGGAGCAACGGAATTAGCAATTCAATTCTATATACTCAAAGGGAGGCTAATGGTATGGTAATTTACATTATTATATTTTCTTTATTAATGGGTTTTAGAATGAATTTCAATGGACATTGGGCAGATAGTTATCTATATGTAAAATTATACGAACAGGTTGCAACAACTACTTCACCAGTCTTTCAAGAAGATTGGCTGTATGATAAACTACAGCACTTTTTGCAACAACTGGATTTTCTGTAGATATATGGTTTACCTTTTGTTGTTTACTATATTTGGGTTGTATGTATGTTGCGGTAAGAAGGTTAAAGTTATGTAATGAATGGATTGCTATGCTTTTTCTGCCTAAGTGCATTTTCATTTTTTGTTTGCACTTACAACGGTGTACGTAATGGAATGGCTTGTTCTATAGTTTTACTTGCAATTTCGTACCTATTAGACAAAACACGACGAGGATTTATAATATCTATGATTATATCAGTCATGGCAATAGGTGTTCATAAAAAGTACAGCTTTGCCAGTATTAAGTATGTATTGTGCTTTTTTTCTCAAGAAAGATTTTAAGTGGGCACTAGCTTGGTGGGGGCTGTCAATAGTTTTATCTTTAACTGTTGGGAATACAATTGCAAGTTTTGTTGCAAGCTTAGGTTTTGATGACCGTTTGGCTGGTTATGTAGGAACCAATGTAGCTGATTCTGAATTTGCAGAGTTGTTTAGTCATACAGGCTTTCGTTGGGATTTTGTATTATATAGTGTTATGCCTATATATTTGGCGTACATAGTGATAATAAAAAAGAGAAATATATGATAAACTATACATTATTTTAATTAATACTTACATATTTTCAAATTCTTTTTGGATTATGGTTATTAATTCGCTTAATTCTAATCGTTTTGCTTATCTTTCTTGGTTTATGTATCCTATAGTTATTGCATACCCTTTACTGAAACTTGAGATTTGGCCTGATCAAAATAAAAAAGTTGTACAAATATTAATGTTACATATTGATTTACATTTTTTATGGATGTAGTTTATTACGGAATAATATGATACCAAAAATAATTCATTACTGTTGGTTTGGAGCGGTAATCCTTTGCCTAAAGATGCACAAAAAGTGTATTATGTCATGGAAAAAATACCTTCCCGATTATGAGATAAAAGAATGGAATGAGAGCAATTTTGATGTGAATTGTTGTCCTTATGTAATGGGAGCATATGAAGCAAAGAAATATGCCTTTGTGAGTGATTATGTACGATTTTATATTCTTTACCATGAAGGTGGGTTATATTTCGACACCGATGTTGAAATTATTCGCAACATGGAACATATAGTGACGGCAGGTAACTTTATGGCCTTTGAAAAAGGACCTTTTACTGAAGAAAAAAATTAGCAAATAGAGCAAAGTTAGGAGTTGCTCCTGGTCTTGGATTGGGGGCTGAACCTGGATTAAATTTTTATCGGGAGATGCTCGATTTTTACGAATCAAAAGCCTATTTTTCCATAGAAGAGGGGAGTGTAGTGGATTACACCACTCAAATGCTGAGCAAACATGGGTTAAAGCAAATACATAAGAAACAAATTATTGGGCAGACATTATATTGTATCCTTGTGATGTATTCTGTCCAATGGATTCTACTACAGGTATAATCACTATTACTGATAATACAGTATCTATTCACCATTACTCATGTTCATGGATAGATCATAATACTATAAGTTGGCGTTTACATAAACTGAAGAATAAGCTTATAAGAGTTTTTGGGAAGAAATGGATAATGAAAGTGAGTAAATTGATAAGGCATTAATATACAAAATTAATAAAATATTATAATATGAAGCTAGATGAATTTATTGCGAACTTCGCAGAACTGTTTGATGATACTGATGTATCAGAAATTACACCAAAGACCATTTTTCATGATCTTGATGAATGGGGGTCACTTGTTGGTATGGGAGTTATAGCTATGGCTAAAACACAGTATGGTAAAACTATTACTGGCGCAGAAATTAAGAGTTGTATAACAGTGGAAAATCTATTTAATCTTATCAATAATAAGTAATGTTAGAAACGTTCAACCCATTTACACGTTACAAGGCAAGACAATCTTTGTAACAGGAGCATCGGCTGGTATAGGTAAGTCAATTGCTATTTCTTGCGCTAGGATGGGGGCAAATGTAGTTATTACTGCACGTAATGAAGAGCGTTTGAATGAAACACTTGCCCAATTGCCTGGTGAAAATCAGGCAATTAAGGCGGACTTAACTAATGGGGCAGATATTGAAGCATTGGTGGCTGCATTGCCTAAACTTGATGGTGTGGTACACTGTGCTGGCGTAAGTTATCGTGTACCTTGTAAAATGATTTCGGAAGAGAATGTTGCTCAAGTGATGCGCCCCAATTTTGAAGCTCCTGTTCTTTTACAAACAGCTATTCTTAAAGCAAAGAAAATAAACAAGGCTGCATCTATAGTTTTTATCGCTTCTCGCGCTGCAAATGCTCCAAGTATAGGTAATGCTATATATAGTGCCTCAAAGGGGGCTATCTTGTCATATGCGAAATGTCTTGCACTTGAGCTGGCACCTCGTGTATGATTCGTGTTAACAGTATTTGTCCTGGTATGGTATGGACTAATTTAATACTTATGAACGGAATATCTGAAGAGAAATTACGAGAAGCAGAATTAACATATCCATTGAAACGTTTTGGAAAAGTAGAAGATGTAGCGAATCTTGCAATTTATTTGCTTAGTGATGCAAGTTCATGGATGACAGGTTCTGCAATAGATATAAGTGGTGGTGGCGAAGGAGTATTGACTCTTTGAGAAGTTTTAAGATAGGAGTAAAAAATAATGGCATATATAAAAGCAATTAGTTATTATCTGCCTGAAATGATAGTAACCAATGAGGACCTTTTAAAGGAATTTCCTGAATGGAGTGTGGATAAAGTGGCAGAAAAAGTTGGAGTAAAATCTCGACATGTTGCTGCTATGAACGAAACAGCAACAGATATGGCAGAAAAAGCTGCCCGTAAGTTATTCGAAGAGTCAGGTGTTGATCCATTAGAGATTGATTTTGTGTTGCTTTGTACACAAAGTCCAGATTATCATTTCCCTTCATCAGCATGTATTCTTCAGGATCGGTTAGGTATACCAACAACAGCGGGGGCATTTGATTATAATCTTGGTTGTTCTGGCTGTATCTATGGTATGGCAGTAGCAAAAGGACTTGTTGGGAGGAATAGCAAAAAATGTGCTAATTCTTACGGCTGAGACATATAACAAATATTTACATCCGTCAGATAAAAGTAATCGCTCAATTTTTGGTGATGGCGCAGCTGCATGCCTCGTTTCAACTGGAAGGATTTGCTCAAATATGTGAGTTTTCACTTGGAACTGATGGTAGTGGTGCAAATAATCTTATTATGAAGACTGGGGGGGCTCGTATGCCCCAAAAGACTGGTAGTTCTGTTATTGATGATGAAGGTCATATGTGGTATGATGATTATTTATATATGAATGGTGGTGCTATTTTTAACTTCACTCTTGAAGCAGTGCCTGCTATGATAAAGCAAGTGCTTGATAAAAAAAATAGGATGGAGAAGGATAATGTAGATTATTATCGTTTTCATCAGGCAAATAAATTCATGCTCAATACTATTCGCAAAGTGTGTGCATTACCAAAGGATAAATATTATGTAAACCTTGAAACTACAGGAAATACCGTATCATCTACTGTGATGATAGGTTTAAAAAATTGCATAGAGGCTGGTGTCATTCACAAAGATATGTGGGTTATGTGCGCAGGTTTTGGTGTTGGTTTAAGTTGGGGCGGTGTAATATTAAAGTTTTAGTGTCATGTACAATTTCAAACATATTACTTATAAAGAAATACCAAAACTTATAGAGTATAATAAACAAACCTATCCTGAGCGCGGCGGATACACGAAGTCGATCATAGACTTTTGGGTAGCTCGTCATTCTGAGGCTGTCTCTGATATTCTGACAGTAGAGAAGGATGGAAAGTTTTATGGACAAGAATTCTACTCAAAGATGGCATTCTATTATAAGGGAGTTTATGAAGAGTCCCATTGGTGTTTCGATCTTATAGTTGATCAAAAATTGCGTAAAGATTGTATAGGGCTTGATTTTATGCAGTATGCATTGGAAGAATATCCTAATTACTATTGTACAGGTTCAGGACCAGATGCTGTAAAACTTCATTTGGCTTTAGGCAAGCAACTGTTAGGGGATATTCGTAAATATGTAGGTTTGGTTAATCCTTTATGGCTTGCTACTTCGTTATTCCGGGGCAAAATTGCAAAAAGTAAATATCCTAGAACCATTGATCATGTTTGGCGGAAAGTTGAATCTTTTGTTGAAATGCCTAAGTTGGAACAACCGTTTAATGTTAATTTATTTGAAGTCAGTAGAGATGCTGAGTTTTTTCAATGGCGTTTTTTCAATGACTTTCATCCATATGTAGTGTATGTAAATGATACAACTGGAACTTATTTTGTTGTAACTACAATTGTACAGAAACATATTACTGCTATTGTGTTGCTTGATTTTCGTTGTTCGCTTAATGATACTAAAGCTTTTGAACAAATACTAAAGGCGACACATAAGTTGGCAAATAAAATATATATACCCATTGTTATTTGTGGTTCGTCGCATACTTTGATTGATAGAGTATTGGAATCAAATCATTATATTTCAATTGGTCGTCCAAGACCTATTATAGGTACAAAAAAATATAAAGGAGATAAGGAGGCCATAAAGAAACGTACTTTTGCTTTTGTTACACTTGCTGATTCAGATGGAGAAATAACATGGTAAGAGATAATATTCATGGAAGCTTGGTAATCTCGCTTGATTATGAGTTAATGTGGGGAGTACGAGATTTGTTTACTCCTGAAGATTATGGGCAAAGTAATGTTAAGCAGGTGGGTGAAGTGATTTCTCGTCTTTTGCAGTTGTTTGATAAGTATGATATACATGCCACATTTGCTACGGTAGGGCTTATTTTCTGTCAAAATAAAAAAACAAGCATTGGATTATTCACCAATATTAAAAGCCTTCATACGACAAGCAGATACTTTCTCCTTATAATAATTATTATATTGAAGGGATAAAAGAAAAACATAACGAATTGTTTTTTGCTCCTAATAGTATAGCACAGTTGCAAGCTCACAAAAATATAGAAGTGGGTACGCATACATTCTGTCATTACTATTGTTGGGCCAAAGGACAAACGCCTGAACAGTTTGATGCCGATCTTTCACAAGCATGTAAAATTGCAGCAAAACAAGGACTGATTTTAAAAAGTATAGTATTTCCTCGAAATGAAGTAGATGAGGAATGTTTAAAAATATGCGTAAAGCATGGCATTACGGTATATCGTGGAAATGCGAAGAAATTCTTTGACTATAAGACAAATAAATTCTCTGACTTGATGCAACGTATATGTCGTTTATTTGATGCGTATGTAAAAATTGGTAAATATAGTATTGTGGATTATTCTGACATAGATGTTAGGTCTGATTGTATAAATATCCCTGCTACGCGCATGATTCGTCCATATTCTTTAAAATTAAGTTTTTTTAGAGAAACAACGTTTACGTCGTATAAAAGCAGAGTTAGAATATGCTGCAAAAATGGGTAGTCTTTGTCATTTATGGTGGCATCCACATAATTTTGGAGCAAATATTAATGAGAATTTTTTATTTTTGGAAGAGGTATTGAAATGTTTTGCATATTGCAGAGATAGATATGGTATGCAATCTTATACAATGTCTGAGATGGTTGAATATTTGAAAATGATAAAATAATTTTGTCATTTGAGTCTGGAAGTATTATTAATAATCATGTGCTTATTAAAATAATTCATGTAATAATATGAAAATATTAACAGTGTTTACTCCTACTTTTAATAGAGCCAATACTTTGGTAAGGTTATATGAAAGTTTGTGTCGTCAGACTAGTGATGCTTTTGAGTGGCTTATTATAGATGATGGTTCTACCGACAATACAGAAGATGTTGTAAAAACATGGTTAAAGGAACAGAAATTTCCTATTCGTTATATAAAAAAGGAAAATGGAGGTCTACATACAGGTTATACTACAGCTATTGCTAATATGAATACGGAGTTAAATGTATGTATAGATAGTGATGATTATATGCCTGATGATGCTGTGCAAATTATTGTAGATACATGGGAAAGGGAATGTAGGGGAAAGAATTTAGCAGGTATAATTGGTTTGGACTATAGGCTTGACAAAAAACAGCTAATGGAGGTGAATTTATTAAAGAAGGTCCATTTCATTTTTATGAAATAGCAAAATTTCATATTGGCGATGATAAGAAAGTTTGTCGTACTGATTTACTAAAGGCTTTACCACCGATGCCTGTATTTAAAGGTGAGAAAAAATTTTAATCCTATATACTATTATTTGCAAGTTGATGCGAAATATAAGTTTTTTGTTATAAATAAGAATCTTTGTTTTATAGATTATCAAGATGATTGAATGTCGGCAAAATCTTTATCATCAATTTAGGAATTCGCCTCATAGTTTTTGCGCAACTACGTAGATTGTATATGTCGATGACATATTTTACATGGATTAAACATTTTCGAAATGCAGTGCATTATGTATCTAGTTGTATTTTTGTGCATGAATGGGATATGCTTTTTACTTCACCTCGTCCATTTACAACCTTTTTGGCAATTCCTGGAGGTTTAATATTGAATATATATATAAGGTATAAGACACGATAAAGTATGGCAAAAAATATCATTGTATCATATTTGGGACGACATGGGGCTGGTCCGAGTACTCTTTAGAAATGACTAAGGGATTATTAGCTCATGATTGTAACGTATATGTAATTATATCTGCACAGGTGGATAATCTTGAACTTTGGAAGACACTTCCTGTGAGAAAAATATTTTTGATACCAACGCCTAACCATTATCAGGGGTTAATTCCATCTACGTGGAAATTCTTATCAAAATATGTCAAAGAGATAAAATTGTATTTTCAAGATATAAAAGTTGATGTGTTATATATACCCCAATGGGGCATCCTTGGATATTAGCAATGCGTTATCTTATTTTTAAAGATGCCAAATTTGTGTATACATGTCACGATCCAATTGTTCATCCAAATGAACCATTACTTCCTGTACTTGTACAACGTTTTAGTATTTGGATATCTGATTCTATCATAATTTTGTCGAAATCCTTTTTAAATTATATGATAGAGCATTATAAGAAAAAAACGCGGGAGAGTATTTTGGTTATACCTCATGGTGTATTTTCACACTATGATATCAGTTGTATAAATACGGAAGAGATTGTTCCAAAAGCGAAATATAATTTTTTGTTTTTTGGTCGAATAACAAAGTATAAGGGTATAGAAATGCTTGCCGCGGCATATAGAAAGTTAGCATTGGAGCGTAATGATATATCTTTGCGTATAATAGGTTTTGGAAATATATCAGAATATGAAGATATGCTTAGATTGTGTCCTAATACTATTGTTGAAAATAGATATATAGGAGATAATGAAGTACATAAATACTTTTCTATGCCTAACACTATAACAGTCATACCATATACTTCAGCTTCACAATCAGGTGTGATTCCTATTGCTATGCATGAAAGTTCACTTCTTATAGTAACAAAAAATGAGGGATTGCTAGAGCAGACTTTGGATGGTCAATTAGCATTGATTTCTGATATATCTATAAATTCACTTTATATCCAAATGAAAAATGCTGTAGAAAATTTTGATACCCATCAAATCATAATTAAAAGAGCTAAAGACTATATAGATTCATTATCATGGGATAATCTTGCAATGATTTTGCTTAATCACATAAATAACATAACTAAATAGTAATTTTTTTGATTGTATAAATATGTTCTTGCAGAAGATTGTTTTGATAAGATCACTGTATCGAAAGACTCATAAGGTCAATAGACTAGAAGAATCAAATTAGGCAAGGGTATTTTATATCTGGAATGAAAAAATATGCAAAATAAACAAAAAATAATTCGTGCCTGTACAGTGCCTCAGTCTTTAGGTTTTGTTGCAGGTATGCTTTCCGATTTGCAAAAGAAATATGAAGTAGTTTTATTGTCATCTCCCGGTCCCGAATGGGAAAGAATATATAAATCCCATCCCGATATAAAGTGTATAGAAGTGAATATGGAACGCCATATTTCACCGATTAAAGATATAAAGTCTTTGTGGCAGTTATGGCGTACATTCCGTAGGGAAAAACCACAGATGGTACATTCCATGACTCCCAAAGCAGGGTTGCTCTGTATGATGGCTGCGTGGATGGCGGGTGTGCCTGTACGTGTGCATACCTTTACCGGATTGGTGTTTCCTACGGCTGTTGGAGGCAAAAGGAAGATTCTTATGATGACAGACCGGCTTACTTGTGTCTGTGCCACACATATTATTCCTGAAGGAGAAGGAGTAAAAAACGATCTTTTGAATAATGGAATTACAAAGAAGCCAATTAAAGTATTGGGCTACGGAAACTGTCGCGGAATAGATTTGAAACGTTTTGACAGGACACCGGAGGTTATGGAACAGGCCGGGCGGTTGCGTAAAGAGGGTGTTTGTACTTTTATTGCTGTAGGTCGTATAGTGGGAGATAAGGGTATCAATGAACTGGTGGAAGCTTTTGTCAAATTGAACAGGGAAAATGCTGATACACGTTTGATTCTTGTGGGTGGTTATGAGGAAAAGCTTGATCCTCTTAAACCTGAAACGCTCTCTCTCATTAAAAATAATGATGCCATTGAAAGTGTAGGTTCTCAGAGTGATGTGCGTCCTTGGTTTGCTGCATCCGATGTGGCTGTACTTGCTTCGTACCGCGAGGGTTTTCCGAATGTGGTCATTGAAGCCGGAGCAATGGGGCTCCCACAGGTTGTGACTGATATTAATGGTGCTAACGAGATAATTATAGAAGGTGTAAATGGTACGATTGTTCCATCAAAAGATGCGAATGCTCTTTATGATGCCATGAAGCGTATGCTTGATGCCGGCTATCGCGATATCCTTGCAAAGAATGCCCGTAAGTGGATTGCTTCAAGGTATGAGCAGGGGTTTGTGCACAAGTGTTTATATGATTTTTACGACACTTGCTTATAAAAAATAAAGACTCCCGGCATACACCGGAAGCCTTATAAGGATAGAGACAGTTATTTAGATGCTGACTGTGAAGCTCTTTTGATTAAAAAAATGTTGTTGTGATAGGAAATCTGAAAAGGAATTCGTTTCTTTGTTGCAAAGAATAAAGCTATAATGAAAACATTACCGGAATACATTACCTTATTGCATAGTTATATGCAGCAAAATGCGTCAAAATATGGTATTTTGCGTATGGGAATTTTTGGCTCGGTAGCTCGCAATGAACATACACCCACAAGTGATGTTGATATTTATGTAGAAGGAAAGCTCCACGGATTTTTCGCTTTGGCAGGTATAAAGCAAGAATTAGAAGAATTGCTTGATTGCAAAGTAGACATAGTGCGGTTACGCGATAAGATGGATTCTTTTTTACGTGAAAAGATACAAAAGGAGGGGGTTTATGTATGATACGTTGATTGCTTTCCATACGCTAGAGCTAATAAAGGAATCTTTAAATAAAATATGTCTTCGCTTTTCCGGAATATCATGCTCTGATGATTTTCTAATGAGTGAAAGTGGTATGATGAAATTAGACAGTATCTGTATGAAACTGACTGCGATAGGTGAAAGTATAAAGAATTTGGATAAAGTAACAAATAGAGAATTATTGATTCAATATCCGGAAATTCCATGGAAACACGTGATGGGTATACGTGATATAATTGTACATCATTATTTTGATGTAGATGCTGATGAAATTTATCGTATTTGCCAAGAAGACATCCCACAATTACATCGAGTGATAACGCG